>ENA-ORXM01000558-ORXM01000558.1-marine-metagenome-genome-assembly--contig:-NODE-558-length-63607-cov-14.629309_pt1 | contig 63607 bp, 43 predicted proteins | sample MGYA00237867_ERZ511480 | MGnify/ENA primary metagenome ERZ511480 (study PRJEB26309, sample SAMN06266103) | marine metagenome | isolation source: Algal blade | place: United Kingdom:Sidmouth, United...
TTTCGCTCCTAAGCCAGTAAAACAGGCCATAACAAAAGCCTTCTTAACCATTTGATTACCGCAATGAGTATTAGCCAATTTTTGAACCTCCTCTATGGATAACACCTCTTTATAGACCTCATTTGTTGGTTTGCTAAACTCAATATCTTTCATAGGGCTGTTTTGCACATAATCATTGCTCACAGCCTGATTAATAGCCCATTTCAACTTTGCCCAATAATCATATTGTGTATGACTACCTATCCCAGACTTTTTAGATGAAAGCCATTTCTTATAGTTCGCAAAGATTATGGGCCTAAAATCTCTAAACGCAAGTGATTTAATCTTCTTTTCGGACAAGTAAGATTTGAACTTGTCTATGGCATACTGCTTCTTGCGATAGTTGGGTTGAGAGTACCTTTTTACTTTCTTTCCATTTGAATTCCCTTTTCCTTCTACCAATTCTACTTCCTCATCAATAAGGTCTTGGAAGTACTCGAGAAAGTCATAGCTCAACTTTTCTTCAGAAACTACTTGATATCTGTTCTCAGAAATAAGGATTTCTGTTTTAGCTCTAATCTTCTCAGCTAATTCCTTCTTGTTTTTCTTACTTCGGTCACCTTTACAGATTTTCACATCTATAAAGTCATAACTCCTTTTGCCCTTGATGTATATATCTAGATATGCTGACTTCGTGCCATTTTGGTATGACTTCCATCTCAGTTTGACTGACATGTTCCTATTTTTGTTACCCTACTAATATAGCACCTAAGGGTAACATTATAGTAACAAATTGTTTAGGGGTAACAAAATATCAAGAAGATAACAAGAACAACTAAGTCCCTAGAAAGCCAATAAGAGCCTACCTTTTGTGATTAATGTACATCACTAAAACCTCAAAAGGTGCCCCGAGGGGGAGTCGAACCCCCACGCCCTTACGGACACATGACCCTCAATCATGCCTGTCTACCAATTCCAGCACCGGGGCTAATGGGTAGCTCACAAAGTTCGTAATTATAGTGGCGAAACCAAAAAACACTCGTGAAATCCTTAGTTGGTAAGTTTTAACCTACTGAAAAAACAATTTTTGAAAATAGTGTCCTCTAATCAGTGACCTTGCTCAGATATACTGGTCTTAATACCGACTTTAACACCCTTAAAAGGGAGCTGGTGTACTGTTCAGGCAGTGCTCCAGCTTTTTTTTACAATATGTCGACTTAACCCACCCCAAAAATTAAGAATTCACTTCTCAAATCCTGGCTGGGCTGATCATCGTCTTACTATATCATATTCTCTTCTAGCCATCATGAAGATGACTGGACCAATCAATAATAGAGACCACAGTTGATTCAGAGCACCGTATATCATAAACCCAACTGCAAAGGATTGACCGATCATCACGGCTATTCCAGTAGCCTTCAATCTCGTAAGGCGTAGAGATAGCAGAGCCCTCAATATCCGCCCACCATCCATGGGGAACGCCGGAATCAAATTAAAACCAAAAAGCACCACATTGATACCAGCCAGTAGCTCCAGGTATCCAATGGGGTGAGCCATTATATCGAGTAGATCAACAACCTCATAATCGGGGCTTAGTCCAGTAAGACCCATGATTCTGAAAATCAGATAAATCATGGCTGCAATAACAAGATTCACCATGGGGCCGGCTAAGGCTATCATAAGTTCTTTCTTAGGCATCAGTGGTGGTAATTCCATTCTTGCCAGACCACCTATGGGACTCATGATAATATCTACTGTCTTGATATTATATCGTCTTGCCATCAAGGCATGTCCATACTCGTGCAATAACACTGAAAAGAACATCAAAAAAATAAGCGAAGAAAAAAGCAGTGCTTCCTTACCAGTCATCTCCTCTGTAAAGGCTATGTATGCAATCATCACTAAGATCAACAAAAAACTGCTGTGTACCTTAACAGGTATCCCAAAATACGAACCCAAGTACAGTGATTTCATCAGGCAGTTTTAGTGAGATCAAATGAATTGTAATTTTTGATCAAGAGTAATCCAGATATCACTAATATTATGGAAATCGTCAGGTAAGCATAGATGATGTTGTCGCCTTCATTGAAAAATGGAAGAGTAAATACTAACAGCAACAGGATTCTAAAAACTATATTCCCCAAAAAGAAAATACTTCCCGCCCGACCAAAAAATTGGTTAGGAACATTCCTGAATAAATAGGTCACCCTGGCTATCCGCGTACCAGCATTACTCACCCCCAATACAAATAACATCACAAAAAACAAAGGAATGGAATTAGATGCAAACTGTACGAAAAAAACCAATGCTGTACTGAAAGTGAGTACTATCGTCAAGGCAGGAATAGGTACTTTCAGAAATAAATGCTTCAAGGTCAAGCCCACAGTAATGGCTCCTAATGCATAGGCCATCTTAGAATTAGCATAGATGTCACCGCTTTCTTGTAAATGATTACTCACATAAGACACTCCAAGATAAAAAGCTTCCATCAGCATAGCCACAAAAACCATGTACGATAATAAACCATACCACAAAACGGGTTTGTTATCCATCAGATAATTCCAGCCTGTCTTCAGCCTCGAAAAAGTAGAACCCAACTCAATTTTCCGTTCTGACAAAGGCTTATAGACTATCATAGAAATAATCAAGAAAGCAAGAAAATAGGTGATGGCATCGATCATGAAAATCTCATGAATTTTCCAAGCTGTGATATCCAATCCAATGTTAAACGACATGCCAAATACTTTCAAAATTCCTCCTGAGGTCCCTTCCAGCAACAGTGTAGCTACTGCACCCGCTGTAATCGTAGTGAATTGGCCTATGATCTCCATCAATGAAGTAATCTTGGAATAGTGTCTTCTCTCGGTTATCTCTTGTATGAAAGCGTATAGATTAGGGTAATGAATATTGTAATTAAGAAAAGTAAATACAAAAACAGAGGCTACCAATATTATCGGCAACTCTCCCATATGATACCCCATATAAGACATGAGACCTATAAAGCAACATCCCACCAAGGTGATGCCAAGAAATATTTTTTTTCTGTCAAACTTATCAATCAAAGTACCACTCAAAGGCACCCAGATCATTGAACCAAAATTGGTCAATAAATACACCAGTAAGAAGTACGTTAAAAGGTCTTTCTGCGCAAAAAACCAAGGAATGGCGATCATACTGATACCTTGGGCGACACCTGAAATTGCATTGGCTATAAAGAGAAGAATGAGGGCTTTGCGATTCAATGGGATTTAGTTTTCAGAAGGCACGACCAAAGAATGTAAGATCTCCATCTTTGTAGTGAAGTACACATACTTTCTGAGAAACTTTGCATCTAGTAATTCTAGAAACTTTGCCAAAGCACTGAGGCCCTGCTCTTCAAAAATTTCCTTAGTCGCAAAAATAAACTGAATGGCATAAGTCAAGTCTTTATCCTCCTGAGCAACAAGAACTTGATTTATCTGCGAAGCGACTATGACTTGACCATCAGTGCAGGCAGGAAGGAATTCTTCCTTCATACTATGCAACCATTGTTCCGCCAGATCTTGGTCAATCTTGAGCGTGATATTATACAGCAGCGGGTTAGCTGTGATTGTTTTTTCAGACATCGTCTCCTCTTAAGGTTCTGTATCTTTTTCTTGCTTCTATGGCAAAAGTACTATTGGAAAATTCCAGATACAGCTTCTCATAAAGTTCTTTTGCCTTTTCTAGATCCTCAAGATCTTTCTCATATATTTCTGCCGACCGCATAAGGGCATTATCGGCTCTTATCTCTTCTACAAATTCTGTGTATACCCTACTATATAATTCTAGCGCTTTAGTGTATTTTTTCTGTCGCTGGTATATTTCCGCTTGCTGGAACAAGATATCATCCTCTAGTGCATGCTCCGGATAAGCGACAGTTATATCATTGAGTTTAGAGAAGGCTTCGGTATGTTTGTTCTGTACTGTAAGTAATTGTGCCTCTGCAAATAATTTCAACGGAACATCAGTCGTATCGAGACCCATGTTGTCCATTATGAAAACTGACATGTCTATGGCATCATTGGATATAAGCTTAGATGTTGCTGATTCTAGAATATCAAATTGCTCTTGCGCCCAGGCAAATTCTCCTGCATAATAAAAGAGCATTGCATTCTTAAATCTCGCCAACTCTCCCGCATATCCCTCTTCAAAATCTTTATCCACTTGAGAATATAACAAGGTTGCTTCCCATATTTCTCCTCGCATTAGATAATAATCTGCCAGAGAAATCTTACTCATCGATTTAGTGGATTTATCTATGCTCGATAACTTGACCAGGTCTTCCAGTACAGTGACAGCCTTGCTCATATCGTTCTTGTTCAAGGCCAGAAAATCCGCATATTGCTTGACCACATAGTCTGTATTGGCATTGATCCCCATTTGTTCTATAAAAGTCTCATAACTGCTATCGATAGAGTCCAGCATAATCGGGTCCACAACAGGTTCGGCCATAGTGAGCTTTGCCAAGAGCTTAAGCTTTGAAGCCGTAGCATAGATGTAATGAGGACTTTCCGTGCCCTTCTTGTCTATGATGTAGTCATAAGCTTTGAGAGCTGTTTCAGAATCTCCATCATTTTTAGCAATATCTGCTAGCTTGCTCACTCTAGAGCCATCCTCTGCCAACTGCCTATCCAGTGCCCTGGCCTGTCTCAAAGCACTTTTATAGTCTTCTTTTTCTATGAATACCCACTCCAGTAGCTCCGGATATACAACATTCTCTGGATCTTCTTGCACCAGCGTATAGAGTTGTTTTTTCAATTCGTCCAATTCTGCGTCCTCCTTGAGCCAATATTTGAAATTTGCCTTGTAATTATTCAGTTGATTGGGCGCCTTGGCAGCAGCCATCACGTAATATTCCACCATCTTGGGCACGTTGTCCAGACGCTTGTATAGCTGTGCGATACTCGTATTAAAAGGACTTTTCTCCTTACCCAGAAAAGCTTCACCTTTCTTATAGGCTTCCAACGAAAGCTCATACTTGCCCAGTCTGGAGAAGGCATTACCCACATTACTTACGACACCTGCATCATTAGGCATTTCATCTATGCCTTTTCTATACCATATATTAGCCTCTTCTATTTTTTCCTGTTTTTCCAAGAGATTACCATAAGTGACGTAATTATTGGTTCTAGTAGGATATTTTTTGATTTGCTCTTTCAATGCAGTTTCTGCTGTCTCATAATCTTCTAACTCCAGCAAAGAGGATATGTAACTATTGAATAGGGCATAATTATGCGGGTGAGTCCCATACAACTTCTTGTAAGTCATAGCTGCCTTACGATATTCCCCTGATCTGAGATACTGATTAGCTAATCTGGTGTCCTGAGCAATTGCAGGCTTTGCAAGAGCTAAGGCAGTCAATAGGGCAACAGCGGATATTAAGTATTTACTCATATGTAGTGGTTTCTAGCAGATACACGAATAGATAACGTTATGGAGCTAGAATTGATTTCAAATTTGATTAGTGGAATCCAGGTCGGTAGAAGTATCGACCAAAGATAAGGTAAATTGAGGGCGAAGGGAAGAGGAAGGCAGTACGACCCCATAGAAAAGGAAAAGGCCACAATGTTTCCATCGTGGCCGTTCAGATTATTTTAAAAACTAGTGCTCTTTATCGACAATGCAAATATAGTTCTGTAGATGGAATTTTCACTCTCCGAAAGAGGGTAAAAATCATATGGAACATATACCTCAACTGATTAGTATCAGTTATTACTCATCATTTCACGGTATTTGTTATTCACATCGACAAATTTCGACTTGAATTCCTGAATTTGATCCATAAGATTGGATCTGAGGATCTCATCACCTTTTCTGAGTTCGATAAGCTCAGCAAACTTGGTGTTTACTGCCTCTTGTTTGATTTTCAGACTCGCTAGCTCGTGATGTGTATCGTAATGCTTCTTTTCCCAGTAGGTACAATCTTTTTCCAGATTGGCCACCTTGGCATTCAATTGTCTCATTTCTCTTTCCATCACCCGTATCTTGCTTATCTCTTCCGCCTGCTTAGCATACTTCTTCTGATATTCATTGGCTGTCAGAGTTTGTTTCTCCAGCTTGGCTGTCAGGTCCTTTATTTCTCTTTCCGCCTTGTCTCTGGCTGTAATCCACTCTTTACCATCTGCGACGTCTCTCTTATACTTTTCCTTGAGTTTTTCTAATTCTTTCTGGAGCCTTTCTACAGTGACATCCCCTCTATCTTTCTCGACCTTAAGCTTGGTGTGGTCATCCCTATGGGATTTCATCAGACCATTAAGCTCATCTATCTGAGATTTATAGCCTTTGGATTTGAGTTGGGACTCTTGTGTGAGGTCATGGAATTCATGTTTCCAGGATTCGGCTTTCTTTCTGAGCTGCTCTATCTGACCTTTATCTTTCTTCTGAGCTTTGGTCAATAATCCTTTCTCTTTCTCGAGTTCTGCCAGTTTAGGCATGATGTCAATAGTCTTGGATTTACCCATCAGTTTTCCAATGCCCCACCCTACAAGAAGGAGAAATATGGATCCCAAAACAGCAGAAATAGTTGACAGTGTCATCATATGTGGCCAGGTGTTATGTATTATCGATAAGAGGCACAAATATAGTACCCTACCCTTTAGACTTCAAGTCGGCGATATGTAACAGGAAAAGTCTTGAAAACTTCGTAAAGATGGATGACTTAGTGCAAAAAGACAAAGCATTTCAACATATGCCATGCCCTAATTCTCATCTAAAGTAATTTCCGACTCAGACAAAATTAAAAACACAGAGTTTTAGGATAATTCGTTTTTTTTTAGAGCTTTGGCAATATTGGATTATGGCCGCTATTACCATCTCTCCAGAACAACTCGATATAATAATTACATCGCACCAAAACTAAAATGCCTTATGGCATACTTTGATAGCTTACCTATCTCAGAGCAATATCCAATGAGGCTGTGCCTCACAGACTATATCAGTTGCGAAAAGTCGTGACTCATTGTGCCTGAAAAGTCAGGTCAAAACCTAATCCAAATTTCCCGAACCGATCTGAAAAGAAGAAGGCCCACGTAACCGTCGTAACGGCGCAGACCCTCCATTCTATCGCTAAATAGAGGCTGCAAGGTAGGGCAAGATTCTAAAGAAAGGGTTCAACATCACTTTCTAAAATTGTTCAAAAATGCATTTTAACCTAAAATTTACGATCTTAACAAGCCTAGGCTTACTGTTACTACTATTATTCTCCTGTACTAAAGATGAAATTATCGATACCACAAAAGCTGAGATGACCACTATAGAAAACCGAGAGTCCCCTCAGATGCATTCTTCAGAACCCAGACCAGTAATTCTGGGAGATGAGATCAATAATCCTTACACTGTAGAAAGGATCAATGAAGCTATGAGTCTACTCTACAGCAACCCTGAAACTGTCTCAGCCACTCATAACATCATGAGATTCAGACCACAGACCCATGACGATCTGGTGACGCTACTAGACTGGAGTCACGAGAATAGTGTGGTTATGTTTGATTATCCTATTCACTATGAGTTGCTGGAGGAGGGAGACTACTATGTAGATCCTGAGGTCAGCGATCCAGCTCTTCTGTATCAATATGCCAGTATCCCAGTGGAGATGGCCTTACCTGGAGTTACTTATGAGCTAGTGGATGAACTCTATCTGGACGAGACGAATCCTTTTCTTTTTATCAAGGCTTACCAACTGACTGGTCATCTGGATAAACTGAATAAAATCGTAAATGGCGGGATTCCCTATAACGTAGTAATGAAATATGGTCCAAATCTGGGAGGGGAGGGACCACAAGGAGAAAAGACTCTCTGCCCTCTCGAGGATCTGCCACCGCCACCTGATTGCCCTGAAAATTGTACAGTAAGGCTCATCTATGAAGAAATAGCAAAAGATGAATACATATGCGAGTGGTGGTGCGATTGTCCTCCAGTGCCACCTCCACCACCACCGACTAATGATTGCGGCTGTCCAGTACCTGCTGACAGAAGAGTACCTGCAGGTTGCATACGAGTAGATGATGATGGAGGTGTAGCTCCTGTTAGAATTGTCCGCGTCAGAGTGTGGGATTTTCATTTTCCATTTCTTAGAATTGACAATACTTTTACGGACAGACGAGGCTGCTGGGCTATGCCTCGACCTTATAATGAATTCAGATTGAATATCATTTTTGAAAACGACAACCTTAAGGTACGAAGTACCAGACACTGGGCAGGATTAAGAGTCCTTAGAGATAGGGTCAGAAGATTTAGGTCTCCTCCTTATAATGACATAGAGACTAGATATGATGAAATGGATGACAGACAAGACTGGGCAGCATCACATACGCATAACACTGATCTGGAATATCGAGACATGGCTATTATAGATAATATACCCTTGCCACGAGCAAGGATTAATTATCTGATTACTCCTCAAGACCTTAGAGGCTCTGCTCCAATGCTCCAAGGCAATAATTTTCCAGGTAGCGCAGCTTTTCTGAATATCTTAGGACTCACATTGGCTGTCCCAAATTCATTAGGCCTCCTGCCTGACATTATGAATACATTCCGCGGCGGTGATACGGCTGTTGAATTTAACGATACAGGATTTCATGAACTTGGTCATACCTCTCATTATAGGACTTCAGGAGAGGCTTACTGGGCACCATACCGTGGTCATATTGTAGCAAACCGTGGTGAAGGAGATTTTCCAAATTTTCTAGGAAACAATGCTGGGTACGTTGCTCTGGGGGAAGCAGTTGGGGAATTTACAGAGGAGAGATATGGTCCGGACCCGCAAGGAGATGGATTAATGTGGAGAGGGACTTACATGCCAGCAGGTCTTATGGTCGATCTAGAAGATCCAGTCAGTACCACAGATAGAATATTTGACATCACCAATCCGGCCATTAGAATTTCTGATGTTATATCTGGATTTACACCTGAAATGATGTTTGATGCTCTAGATCCTAATGTTAACAGCATCCGAGATTTCAGAGAGAGGCTCAGGGTCTTGCACTTTGCTGGTACTGGAAATAATTTAAATGACTATAACAACTTTGTGGATGTGTATGATGTATTCAATTGAAAAGACGCCAGCATATTTACTGGTGGTCCTGCTAGCGCTTCTTATAGGTGTATCAGGTTGTGACCCCAATCATGTTTCCGGTGAGGATTATTTTGAGCAGTGTCCTTATGAACTCAAGTATGGGAGATTTTTCTATATGAGTGTTCCTGTAGATGTCACACCACATCAGGTGAGCTACTCTATAGGGGATACGATCAGCTTCTCCATTGAAATTTCTGATACAATATTCTGTAATAGCAGAGAGGAGGAATTTGTGATAAGAGAATTTCCATTCCGACCTTTATTCGAATTATATAGGATTCATGAAGAAGGTTTTACTTCTGGTCTACTAGAAATAGATAATCCTGTCATCATAGACACTCTCCATAATCCTTCTTTCCAGCGTTCAAGCAGTAGGTATGCGGGTGGTTTTTTTAGCAGCCTCATTTATGAAAATAATAAGTACAACTTATCATTTCACATAATACTGAATATCCCAGGCCGATACGTCACTAACATGATAGATAATGTCGAGTTAGTGGATGCCCATGACTTCACAGATGGCCTCCTCCCCCAATACTGGCCCGTAGTCAACGAGTCAGATTGTCCTGACCCCAGATACCTAGTTAATTATGAAATCAATGGTGACCCTCATTATGAGGAGTTTGCAGTAGAGATGACTTTTCTGGATGAAGAGGTTTACAAGGGCAGACTTTATGCCTTAGGGACAGATCATAATGATCCTATCTGGGGTGGCCTTAATGAATTTGGAAGTCAAGAAGGCATGAGTACTCCTGCTGAATGGCGTGGGATCTTTGGTTTTGAAGTAGTGGAGTAGGAGAAGATAGAAATACAGAATGATGGCAGGAGCTTGGAGTTTCTGCCTTTTTTTATTCTTTGCAGATTTTCTTTTTTCCCCAACGCTGGCTAGCATTAAAGACATCTAAGAGTATGTCTAACTTGAGTAAATTGAATTTTCAATTTGGTAATAATTTTGTAGATGTCTATGATGTGTTTAATTAACAAGTGCCTCATTATCTTAGTTGCTGGCTTACTGATTACCATATCAGGTTGTCTCCCTGATAGCATTTCAAGCGAGGAATATTTTGAATTATGTCCATATGAACTAAAATATGGCAGAAAGTTCCACTTAGATGCACCAATAAACATATCTCCTCATCAAATGACCTATGAGGTGGGAGACACGATCAGCTTTTCATATGAGTTTACTGACACTATATTTTGCCACAGTAGAGAACATGATTTTGTAATAGGAGATTTTCCATTTAATACCTTGTTTTCACTTTATAGATTCGACAGTGAAGGTTGGCATTCAGGACTTCTGGAAAATGATATTATCATTGACTCCGTTTATGCTCCTTTGATCGTAGATGGCACTAGTAGATGGTCAGTTGGCGTTAATAGTTTTGCTACTTACATTGATAACATTTACAGTCTGAATTTCCAATTAATACTAGTTACTCCAGGAAGATATGTTACCAGTTTTTTTGATAGAAGTTGGGCAGTGGATGAACTTGATATTCTAGATGGACTCTTTCCAGAATACTTGTCAGTTACTAACAATTCTGGTTGCCCTGATGCTAGATATGGGGTCTGCCATGGAATAAATGGAGACCCACATTACGAGGCTTTCAGTACAGAAATGACTTTTCTTGATGAAGGATCTTATCGGGGTAGGCTTTACTCACTAGGTACTGATCGGGATGACCCAATTTGGGGAGGTCTGAATGAATTCGGAAGTCATGAGAATCAAGGGAGGGCTGCGGAATGGGTAGGTATATTTGGATTTGAAGTGGTGGAATAGCAGAAGATAGAAATATAGAATGAAGGCAGGAATGTGGGATTTCTGCTTTTTTTTGTTTTAAGAAGTATTCTTGATCTTGAAAATTTTGAAGGGATCTGGTTAGTTTATCCTTTGGGATAGACTCATCCGACCCAAACTTCGTTTGGCCAACCTTACTTCGACTGGGCTCAGCACAGGTCTCTCGCGAAGAGACTGGCAGTGGCTGCCTTTACCATCTAAGCTCCCACGCTCTTTCAGAGTTAAGGGGGGTAGATTTCAGGACTTCTTCATTCCAAAACAAGATTTACTTGTTTTGATCCACCAGGGGCGGACGACTCAGTCATACTTGATGCGTAACCGTTCGTTCTTACTTCAACTTAAACTTCACCGGCAAGGTAAACATCACCCTCACTGGCCTGCCTCTCTGCTTACCCACAGTCCAGCGCTCAGGCATTGCATTCATACTATTTACTACCTCCTGCACGGCGGCTCCACAGCCCAGCCCAGGATCCCTGAGTATGTCTACCTGCCCTATAGTACCATCCTTCTCTACTACAAATCTCAGCACAGCCGTACCCTCTACCCTATTTTCCTTGGCTGCTTGAGGATATTTTAATTTACTGTAGATGTATTGGAGCAGTTGCTCGTTAGCACAGTTTTCTTTGGCCTTGGCACCGCCTTCCATATCCTCGCAGCCAGGAAACCTCGGCATCTGGTCTACTAGGAGAAATGGGGTCTCATCTGGACTATCTTCTATGATTGGTTCAGGCATAGGTGGAGGTGTGGCAGCGATGATAGGTAAGGGTGGTTCTGGATCCTCATTTGGTTCTGATGGGATTGTCTTGGTGACTTTAGTTGGATCTTGGGTGAGCTCTATCTTGAAGAGCTTAGGTAGTTTTTTGGGCAGCTGGATTTTAGTTTTGGGAGGTGGTGGTGGTTTTACTTTGGGCTGGGGCCAATGCGTGATAGGTGTCATTATAACATCTGGATCCTCAACTACATCTTCCACTTCATAATCCACTCTTGCAGAAGTCTGCCAGTTTATTAAGACAAGAGAGGTGAGTAAGGCGGTGATGAGTCCACAGCAAAAAAATCTATGATTGAACTCAAAGGAATTCTGCGCTAGTGATTTGAAATTTCTTGCAAAAATTACAAGTGTAATAAAACCACTGAAGAGCAGTAAAAAATAATATCCTAGTTCTGCTGTGTCAAAGGTGAGGAGGTTATTCATGCTTTCCGTTTCTAATATAGATTCAGAAAACGGAAGGGATGGTGTGAGGGATTCAGTTGCTTGTTTGCTTGAGGATACTTTAATTTATTTCCAGCAACAATAATTATAACCCTGCATAGCTAATTTAGGACGAGTCACATAGCAAGAAGCTTCGGGCAAGTATGATGTCTAGTGGTACCACCCCAACCCCTCAAGGGCCTCAAGGGGGACAAAGTTTCAAAAGGTTGGCGCTAGTTACTTGTTTACTTTCCCCCTTTGGAGGAGGAGCACTCAAAACAAGTAGTTCACGCAACCCGCTACCACTTCAAAAGGAATTAAAGATTGAAAAGGTCAAACATAAAACAAAAAAAAGGCCCGCTGAAAAATCAGCAGACCTCTTAATATACTTTCCAAAGTAATTATTGCAATTTGAATTTTACCGGTAAGGTATAGAGGACTTTTACTGACCGCCCTCTCTGCTTACCCGGTGTCCACTTTTGTGGTAGGTTGTTCATCGCTGCGACAACTTTCTGTGCTGCATCTCCACAACCTGCACCAGGATCTCTCTTGATTTGGATATCCTTGACACTGCCATCTTCTGCAACTACAAATTGTAATACAGCCATCCCTTCTACACCATTTTCTCTGGCGATAGGTGGATACTTCAAGTTCTTATAGATGTACTGCAGCATCTTCTCATCTGCACATTTCTTCTTCTCTTTATCTCCTCCAGCAACATCTTCGCAGCCAGGGAATCTCGGCATTTGCTCCACGACTTTGAATATCTCCGGCTCTTCTGGCGGTGGCGGCGGTGGCGGTGGCGGCGGTGGCGGTGCCTCTTCTTCCACTATGGGTTCTGCCTCGACGACATCTTCCTCTTCCACGTCCATATCTTCAAAGACTGGCTCATCTTCCTCTTCTATTTCTTCTTCCGGCACTTCTTCTATGACCGGTGGCGGTGGTGGCGGTGGCGGTGGCGGTGGCTCTGCCGTTCTCGGCGGCTCTATTTCCATCTCATCCTCAAAATCCATCGCTCCGTCTGGTATGAAAACAACAGGATCTCTACTGGTCCAGCTGAATGCGAATAGCACTGCTGCCATTGACATTGCTAAACCTAGTAAGAAAAAAGGTCTCATGAATGAGAACGCATTGACATCCGGATACTTGTTTCTGGCATCGAGGGGTGAGGACCACTTATGACCAGCATATTTCTCCGCCAGATTGGTATTGGATCGCTGTTTAAAACTATTTCTGAAGTAAAAGATCACTCCAATGACGATCAGGACGAGTAAGCCCATCATTACAAAGGGCATCATTCCTTCTAGTTCTATATCTCCCATAGAGGATTAGTTTTCTTAGTTTATAAATTAAATCAGCCTAAATTATTGATTATCAATGACTTAAAAGAAAATCAAGTATGCTATGAGGACTTAAGGCTCCACAACAAAATTAGCCCTGCACCCATCATTGCACCAATAATATTAGCAATAATATCAAAAGTATCAAAATGACGACCGTTCCTCATTACTGCTTGCAGAATTTCCATCAACATGCCATAAAAACTAGTCATGCATATTAGCTTGAGCATCAGGTGCGGATATCTTATGTAACCAGTCCTTCCGAGCAACCATGCCATTCCTGAATAAAAGATGAAATGACCGAGCTTGTCCTGATGTGGAAATATTTCCACAGATCCCACTTCCACGGGCATCAGTGAAAGTATTGTAATAAGCACTATCCATAACCAAAACAGTCCTTTGGCAGCCATGGTTTCAGGTTTCGTTTGAGCGGATACAATTGCGTTCAGTGCATCCTAATCATAAGATGCAGGCGGAGCATTTTTTGGCGCAAGCCTTAAGAAATAAGTTTTTTGTATGCATCTGCATCCATCAGTTCTTCCAGTTCTGATGCATCAGTCAGCTCTACCTTTATGATCCACCCTTCTCCGAAAGGTTCAGAATTGACCAGATCTGGCTGATCTCCATCATTCTCGTCCAGCTTATTATTGAACTCTACGACCTTTCCGCTTACGGGCATATACAGATCAGATGTTGTCTTGACCGCTTCTATGGTACCGAAAATCTCACTCTTAGCAATGGTTTCCCCCACGGTTTCCACTTCCACATAGACGATCTCGCCCAATTCTGACTGTGCATAATCCGTGATGCCAATGTAAGCGTGATCTCCTTCTACTCTTAGCCATTCATGCTCAGCAGAATATTTCAATCCTTCTTTGATATTCATTGATACTATTAATATATTATTGAGTTATTTATCACTTCTTTTTTGTCTGAGCTTTCAGCCACGCAGCATTTACAGATTTTGGTCTTTCCAGTGGTAATCCCAAGGCTCTGGACCAGCAAGATGCTGCCATTACTCCCAAGGCTCTGGAAACACCGAAAAGTACGGTATAGTAAGTATATTCTTTAAGACCATAATGTACCAGAATGGCACCAGAATGCGCATCGACATTAGGCCATGGATTCTTGACTTTACCCAGGGCTCCTAGAATCGGAGGTACTACTCTGAACAATTGCCAGACGATCTTGACATAGTCATCATCTTTGATGTATTCTTCTGCGAATACTCTCTGTGCTGTGAATCTCGGATCAGGCTCTCTCAGCACCGCATGACCATAGCCAGGAATCACCTTACCAGATTTCAAGGTATCATTGATGTATTTCTTGACCTGACTATCCGTAGGTGTAGTTGTCTTCAGCTTCTCGGTCATCTCCATGATCCATTTGATCACTTCCTGATTAGCCAAGCCATGCAAGGGTCCAGCAAGTGAGGACATCGCTCCACCAAAGGATAGATATATGTCAGCCAGAGTAGAATTGACCAAGTGAGCGGTATGTGCAGAAGCATTACCCCCTTCGTGATCAGCATGTATGGTGAGATACAATCTCATCAAGCTTTTGAAATCCTCATCGTCATTGACACCGAGCATATGGGCATAATTAGCTGCCCAGTCCAAGCTTTTGAGTGGCGCTATATGCACCCCTTTGTGATAGACTCTTCTATATATGTAAGCAGCTAGTACTGGTAATCTCGCGATGAGATTCATAGCATCTTCATAAGTGGCATCCCAGTAGTCGGCTTTGTTCATTCCTTCTGCGTAGCGCTGGGCGAATACACTGGTGGACTGCATGGAATTGATCCCTATGATGAATTGGGTCATCGGGTGAGTGGAGACTGGCAGTGCTGTGATAGTATCCTTGGTTACTTGTGGCAGTGCAGATCTACCATGCCATTCATTGCTGAGCCATTCGACATCTTTTCTTGTGGGCACTTCATCTACCAGCATCAACCAGAACAAGCCTTCTGGAAGAGGTTCTTTACCGCCGTTATTTCTCTTGGGCAGAATCTTTTTGATATCAGGAATGGACTTGCCTCTGAACGTGATACCTACATTGGCATCCAGCTCAGACGTCTCCCATAAGATACTTTTTATGCCTCTCATCCCCCCTATGATCTGGGCGATGTTCACTTCATCTACAATTTTGTCTCCGTGGCTCTTTTTCAGATTTCTGACTTCAGTTCTCAGCTGGGAGGATTTCTCGTGAAACTTCTTTTTTAATCTATCCATTGTTGACGTTAGGAATTAAATAATTTGCTTTTAATAATTTATAAAAGGGGATGGAATTGATAAGGAAAATCGACAGCTGAGGCACCCTCACAATGCTAATTTTCTATTTGCTGGAAAAATACAACATTATTGAATAAAGTTCTTTATTCCCGAGGGGTTTAGGTGCTATGTAGACCTAAGTTTATCCTATTTTTGGACGGTCAAGGCCAATAGATCAAAAACCTGAAATCCAGATGATTCTCATAGAAGACATATTAATATCAGAAGATGTGATCAAGAAGGAATTTGCCTGCAATTTATCTGCTTGCAAAGGCGCTTGCTGCATAGAAGGGGATTTCGGTGCGCCTTTACAAGACAAGGAGGTATTGCTCATATCGCAGTTCCTGGAAGAGGTTATGCCTTACTTGCCCAGAAAATCCCAAGAATACATCAAGAGCAAGGGTTATTACACCGAAAATGAAGATAAGACTGGATATGAGACAGAGCTTATGCCAGATGGCGCTTGTGTCTTCATGGGTCGGGATGAACTGGGTATCACCTACTGTGGCATAGAGAAAGCGCAGCTGGCTGGTGACATAGAGTATAAAAAACCCATCAGTTGCCATCTATACCCTGTACGGGCGACCAAGAATGAGCTGACTGGTTTTGAAGCCTTGAATTATGATATCTGGGACATCTGCTCTGCTGCCTGCACGCAAGGCGAAAAACAGGAAATAAAAATTTATGAATTTGTCAAAACAGCTCTGATACGAGCCTATGGGGAGTCTTTCTATGAGGAACTAGAGGCTGCTGCCCAAAATTACTACAAGAATAAAAAATCAGAAGATTAAGCTTCCTTGTTGGATTTTGCCTGTGGGGCTTTGTCCAGCTCTCGCATACTTTCCTTCACCTCTGTCTCTATGTTGGCCTTGGCATTATTGAACTCTCTGATGCCTTTTCCCATCCCCTTCATCAGTTCAGGTAACTTCTTACCACCGAAGAGCAAGAGTACTACAAAGGCAATAAGTATAAGCTCTCCACCACCAGGCATTCCGAAGACTAAAGGAATATTCATAAGATGTCTTTTGTACAAAGGTAATACAGGAACAGCTATAAAGTTGCTAATAATACTTGCTAACTATGACAACTTAGTTAAAAAAAGTCAACACATTAAAGCAACTAAATATATGTTCTGGATTTTCACCGCCATCATGTGCTGTTTGTTCTGATTTTCTGCCTCCATGCACTTTACTATGAGAGAAGTGGTGCACGGCCCTTTTGATCTCCTTGGCTATTCTAGCTGTCTGTTATTACCTTGGCCATCCTCTGAAGGCGGTATTGAGCAAGGGGGTCTCGCATAAATTGATTAAAGTCACTGACCGTGGTCAGCTTAGAAAAAGATTCTTCAGTAGCTTGAAAAATAGGTGCTTATAGGAAGAGACAGTCTTTTAGGATCGTGAATAAATCAGATTTTCAGCCGACTGCTGGACTCACCTTGGGACTCATCGGTCATGCCCACATTTTCTCAGTAGTTTTTCAGAACAGATACATCGTAGATCGGTCATCAGAAATTCTCATATCACAGTCTGATATTCATGAATGAATGAAGTGAATCATAAGATGAATAAGACTAGAAATTGATAATAAAGACTAAGTGTCCAATATGACTAACTGCTGAAGGCATAATGATTATCTTGAGCTTGATTAAGTAATATAATAGCCATATACATGTTCAAATATCCATGCATTCTTGCGCTCATATTGACTACTGTCACCAGTTACAGTCAAACGGAATTGCCCATATACTCCAAAATAAAAATAGACCTTACCAGCACCACTATTGAAAAAGTAGGCGCCTTGGGTCTGGAAGCGGATCATGGCCATCATGCTCACAGTAAGCACCTCATTAATTTTTATAATCAAGATGAGCTCTACCTGCTGGATGCTGCTGGAATCCCTTATGAAGTCATTCTGCCAGATGCTCAGGCCTTTTACAGAGAACATGGCTCTATGGATGAGTCCGTGCTTTCTCTCGAAAATCGTAGCGGAGATTGCGGATCGCAGACTGGAGGATATGAATACACAACGCCAGAAAATTACGCTTCTGGATCCATGGGTGGTTACCTTCCCTATGCAGAAGTAATCAAGAATCTGGACCTTATGAAAGAACTTTTTCCTGAACTGATTACGGAAAGATTAGCGATAGATTCCATTCAGACTCATCAGGGTCGTTTCATCTATCATCTGGTCATTTCCAGTACGCCAGGAATGATTGACCCTGACAAACCACAGATCTTATACGATGCCCTGCATCACGCCAGAGAGCCTAATAGTGTCTCTCAGATATTATTTTATATGTGGTACTTGCTGGAAAATTATGGCAAAGATGAGGAGGTCACTTTCTTAGTTGAGAATACAACCATGTTCTTTATTCCCATGGTCAATCCAGACGGATACGTATACAATGAACTGACTAATCCTAATGGTGGCGGCTTGTGGAGAAAGAACAGATACCCCAACGCTAATGGCGATACAGTAGGTGTCGACTTGAATAGAAACTATGGTTACTTCTGGGCTTATGATGATGAAGGGTCATCCAATGAAGAAGCATCACAAACCTATAGAGGACCTTCTGCATTTTCAGAACCGGAAACGCAGGCCGTGAGAAAATTATGCATGGATAATAATTTTCAGCTAAGCCTCAATTATCACACCTTTGGAAATCTGCTCATACATCCTTGGGGATATGAGGATGGACCTACAGCTGAAGATTCAATCTTCAAGTCATTAGGTAATGTCATGATCACAGAAAATGACTTCTTAGTGGGTACGGGTACAGAGACAGTAGGTTATACTGTCAATGGGGATAGTGATGATTGGATGTATGGAGAATTGATAGACAAAAACAAGATCTATGCGATGACTCCAGAGGTGGGTCCAGGTTTTTGGCCAGGAGAAAATTCGATAGATCAGCTTAATAAATCTGCAATGAGGCATAATCTCAACGCCGCACACTTGCTTTTGAGTTATGGCTGGCTGAATGAAACATTTGCTATAAATACACTTACGGATAGTGGGTTACTATTTTTTGAATTTGAGAAGAGTGGCCTTAAAGATGAGCTAGTAGATATTAGTATCATATCTGAGACACCTGGATTTACATTGACAGACAACCTTTATCCAGGTCTAGATATGAGCATAGGAGAAAAACTGAATATAACAATCGGCTACGAAGTGGATGCAGGTTTTTCAGATACAGAAATCAACTTCGTTGCCATCATAGACTACGGGACTTTTACTCAGAGACTACCCTTTTCTAAGACTTATATCAGTAGTGAAGATCTTCCAGATTATACAGAACTGGATTCACTGAATGACTTGACAAATTTCGAACTGGATGGAGACTGGAATCTGACAACAGAGGATTTCTTTTCTGCTCCCTCTTGCATAACAGATTCTCCTGGCCGTAATTATCGTCGTAACGAGAGTAGCGAACTATTGATATCCAGAGTCTTTAACGCTGAAGATGCCGAAGAGATCTTTGTAAAATTCTATACTAAATTTGAGATAGAACAAGATTACGACTATGTACAGTTTCTAGTATCTGCAGACGACGACCCCTATGTGGAGGTCTGCGGAGAACTCACGAGTGACTCTGTAAATCAGTTTTCAGACACCAGACCTGTGTACCAGGGTGATACTGACTGGGCCAGAGAAAGCATCTGCCTCAATGATTTTATAGGTGCCACAGAATTAAGATTCAAGTTTGTGTTCTTCTCAGATGGCGGGGTACAAGAGGATGGATTTTATTTTGACGATTTCACTTATGAGGTTTCTGGAGATGATTTCACCAGTACTTCTTCTCTCAGCCTTGCCACTATTTCCATAAGGCCTAACCCATCTACCGAAAAAGTAACCGTCCAAGTTACTAGAACTGATTTCGACAAGGGAATGGCCTATGAAATACATAATATGACAGGGCAGACAACTAATAGAGGCCTCATCCATGTTCCGCAACAAGATATAGATATTTCAGGATTGGATAATGGCAGTTATATCATAACCATCATCAAGGAAAACAAAATTATCGGTCAAACCCAGTTTGTAAAAAATTAGTTCTTTAATAAGATAATCGGCTAGTTATATTGGATACAGCATATGGAGAGGATTATACCAGAACCATAGAAACGGAGGTGTCCATAATTTCCATTAGACCCAATCCTTCCGCTGATAAGTTAACCGTGCAAGTAACCAGAGTAGATTTCAAAAAGAATCTACGCTTCACCATTCACGACCTATCTGGAAAGGCAATCACAAATGGCAATCACAAATGGCAATCACAAATGGCAATATGGATACACCGCTGAAGAGCATTTATCTATCTACTCTTGAAGCTGGTGGCTTCATCATCAGCATACTGAATCAAAATAAAATTATCAGCCAATCACAATTCATCAAATCATAGTCAATGAAAATCGTTTATTTCTCGATTCTATTCTGCTTTCTGCTGAGCTGTAAAAGTACTCAAAACAAAATGAAGGAAAATACTTTCCGTCAAGATATGGTCAAACTGAATCTAGCTGACAAAATGAATCCACAAAGAATATCGACGAGTTTCAGTTCCTTAGGTGTAAAATACTTGTGTACTGTGGACAAAGTAAAGAATATCTGCATCTATAGTTTTGACACTGAACATAAAAGCTTGGCAGAGATGCTGGATTTCTTAGGCAATGAAGTGGGTGTGGAAGGCGCTCAGAAAACTATGGGCTGCGAGCATTAAATAATTACTCTGAAAGTCAAATTGATTCGGGGCTCCATCGGTTTTTTACTTTTAGGGATCTGATGTTGCCAGTGAGTCTGAATTTCGTCTTTCATCAGTAGAAAACTTCCAGAGCCTAACTCAAATTTTACTGAAGGTAACTTCTTAGTCTTGTGCCTCAGATGAAATTTTCTTGCCTGACCAAAACTCACAGAGCCAATCGTGGGCTGCTTTCCTAGCTCTGGCTCATCGTCACTATGCCAACCCATACTATCATTTCCATCACGATAAAGGTTAAGTAATACGCTATTGTATACTACATCAGATAGAGGCTCTATCCTTTCTTTGATGCTCATTAGCGTTTCTGTCCAGGGCAGAGGGGTGAGCTGTATGCCAGAGTAAGCATAATTCTTATCTCCATACCAGGCTTGGAGTCGTGGGATCTTCATCCGCTTACCGAACATAGTAATTTCTGCTTCTTGCCATTCGATGTCCCGAGTCAAAGTTTCAGCAAGCTTCTTGGATTCAGTTTCTGAAAAGAGTGCTGAATGATAAATGGCAGTGCCGTCGTGGGGGAGGAGGTTGATTATCTATTCTTTTTAGAGTAAGTCCAAATTCAATTGCTTCATATAAAATAAAACTACAAGAAATACAATCCTAAAGCACCTATATCTATTTACATTTTAACTAACTTAATAACTTTTGCATCAACAAGACCCTTCCCTACAATATAAATAAAATAAACTCCTGAAGGCAAAGTAGAAAAGTCTTGCTCTCTTTTGTCTATGAGTCTACTATATAACACTTCACCTATACTATTAACAATATGCATCCTGTGACCTATCCACCTGTCACGAATACTTGCATAATCAGATGTAGGGTTAGGAATAAAGAAAACATCCTCACTAGTTAGTTCTGAATTACTCACACCCCATTCATCACAAGGTGGCACGCCTTCCACTATTAGATCAATCTTCTTAGCAGTCATATAAAGAAATGAATTCATACTTATCTCAATAGATATTGTATCTACTTGTGGAATAGAATCTAATCTGAAAAATCCTTTTGTAATCTCTGCTACTAAATCGTCATTACTCAGTTTCTCAGTGTTATAAATAACAATTGAATCAGTGACGTCTCCTAACACTAAAATATTTGAAGTCTCCATTTCCATATAAAAGTCTTCAGGAGCACTAAGTACTTTTATCATCATACTGTCTATGGGGACCCCTTCATTGACAATAGCTAGTCCAAGTTCTTCTAGAGAAATCTTCTTAGTATCACACAAGTCTATTTCAATCTCCACCGTCCTAGCACTGGATGGCCCCTTGTCATTGAAGCTCAATAAATGAAATGGGTAGTTCTTTACTGCAAGTCCTTGTTTAGGATTGCACTCCTCCGCACCGCCAATCACACTAGTTTCATACAACAATTGCCTTTCCGTCCAGGAATAAACTCTGACCCTTTCCCTATCATGTATTACCCATTTAGCAAATTCTGAATCTATGCCTACACAACCATAATTTGCAAGAAGTAAAGGTGTAAAATCGTAAAGATATCTAAGTGAATCCTGCTCTAGAATAAATTCCCACATCCTATTCTCTGCATTAATAGCCCATGAATTACAATACACCTTATCGAGACAATCAAAACACGTCAAGAAAGGATTGAATGCTGAAGTAGGAAAATCTGGAGTAGCAATTTCAGTTAGCTCTTTAGATTCTATATCAAGTTTAAAGATAGTTCCAGTTGTAACTACTATCAACAGCGAATCCTTTACTAGATTAAATCCATTAAAACTAGTGGCAATAGATCCTTGACTTAAACTATAAAATGGTTCATACTCATTTGTCGTATAATTATACTTACTAATTTCAATTAAAGTATCCTTCTGAACAGCGATGAAATAAGTGTTTCCAGTAGAATTTACACTGAAATACTTTCCCTCCGCAGGCAAACAAATACTATCAGAGAAATACTCTAAGTTCTCTTCAAATTTTAAGAGTGATAAATCCTTTTCATCAGAATAATATATCCTCTGTGAAAACAAAGTAGGAATCACCACTATAAATAAAATGAAACTGACTACAATTCTTAGCATATACTAATTTGTCATTTTAATCACTTCACCATTACCCTTTACTAGGTAGTTGAATATCTCTTCACCTTGCATGAGATTAGGTCTAGCTTTGTCTTTGTCTTTAATTAAATCAAAAAGCTTAGTTTGATTATTTAACATTCTAGGATTGTCAAAAATAGCAGTTATGATTGATTTATCCCCTAGATTATATACTTCCATATACTCAGAAATCGAGTCTTCAGAATTTTGAGCAGATAGAGTTACGTTACCTTCAAAACCCAAAGTGAATCCAAGAATCTTTTCACTATTATTCAAGTAAACCCCACTGTCTTCAGATCTGAATATTTGCTCATAGGCAGTTTCTTGAAGACCCTGTAAAGAATTATTGCAGCACGAACCTCCAGCATCACCGAATACTCCTTGGATCAATGTAACTGGAAAGTCTTCAGCACATACTGTATTCGGTGCTCTAAGGCGGTCACCTACAGTTGCTGGGTTCAGCAAGACACATTCTCCTATTTGGAAACAAGTATTAGGACTTTCATCAAGTCCCAAATGATATCTTTGTAGTATAAGTAAATCAAGGGGCGTAATTGCACCGTCACAGTTCATATCTCCAAATAATGTAACTATATCACTGTCTATACCCCATACTTGAGATTGCCCACTCAAAACTCTCCACATAGGAATTAGATCTCCAAGATCCAAAGGATTCTTATCAGTACAATCACAATTCGTTGGTTGTTCTATCTCTATACACTCTCCGTCATCTAAATTGGTACAGTAACCATTGCCCCATGATGCACATAAGCTCTGTGTAAAATCATCTCCAGGACTAATTATAACTGGTTCGCCACATTGATTTTCTACTTCCACACATTGAGTCTCCTTGTCCTTTACACAATAACCTGAAACTTGTATACTCAATGGACTCGAGCAACCTGGGTCATCAGGTGGCATAGGAAAATTTAAAAGCTGAAGACCACATCCACCCTGCTCAAAATTCCATTCACATGGGCAAAGTAAATCTACAGGATAAAAACTAGCTTTAAATGATGTGGGGACAAAGTAAGTACCATCTTCACATCTATTCACAAATAGTGCCTCTAGATCACTTATTAAATCATTGAAAAAAGTCAAGGGCTTTGGGTAATCTTGTTCACAGAACCAGACGAAATCAATGTCGCAATTTATTAGACAAAAATTTGGAACAAATGTACCTGAACTGCTCAGGCTCGCAAAATTCTTGGTGAAACTATTTGTTGAAATAATTTCCTGACAATCGGAATTATATTCATTATTAATCAAATACTGATCTAGATTGATTTGCATCAAATTTAATGCATGATCATTGTACTCACATAAAGTTTCAAACGTTTGATTTGATCTGTTTTCTATTCTAGTATCAAAAGTTGAATTCGTCTCTGAGTCTTCAGTACAAGAAGCCAGAAATAAAATAATTAAGAGAGAGAGAGAGAGAGAAAAAAAAAAAGTTTAAAGTTATTAATCATTCTATTTTTAAGTGAGCTCCAAACATAATAATTTTCAGACAACTAATTTGAAATTTCCATTTTTTAACTTTTTAGAGATTCTCAGTTGATAGTTTATTTTACCCCTAGTCTTCATTGCGACAGGCCATCGAAATTTCTGTATCTATAACTCCACCTCGTCCACCGACTAATACCGCTCATCCATCACATAAGGCAAGCGCTCCATCCTATCCACATCCAAACTCGGAAACTCAAAATCATCCACCACCTTACCCGAAATCAAATAACAACCCTTCCCCCTGAAAGGATACTGGGCCAAACTCCTTGGGAAATGTGTCGTGTCAAAAAACTGTCCCTCACTATCCACCCACGTCCCAAAGTTCATTAACTTACGCGTAGAAGTCATCACATTTTTTCTGGCGATGAAATACCCAACCATCCGCACTCTGCGACCCAAGTTAGGCTTTAGATCTCGGACCTGAATATCCCCACGGAAATCAGTCTGCAATAGTCGGAAAGGCGAACACAGCGGAAAACCCAGCAACTCCATCTCATCAAAAGCCTGCTCATAATCCGTCTCTTCCAATATGGGCAATTCATAATCATCAGACTCCATCCCGAATAGCTGCCCGCTGCCATTGTGCTTGACTTGTGGATTGTGGACAGCATTCTTCTCCCACATCAGTTCATATTTATTCATCCCACTGAAACGGAAGGCTCCGATTCTGATGAGCAACTCGAGTTGATCTTTTTTGATCTCCACCCGATTGACAAAATCTTCCATACTTGTATAGTCACCACTATCCTCCCGCTCGTGGATGATCTGCATAGCAACCTTCTTTTCCATTGAAGAAATATGCACAAAGCCGATATAAATTTCCTCACCATAAATCGTCGTGAGATAAGTCGAGTGATTGATACAAGGCGCTTCTATCTTGGCGCCACACATACGAGCCTCGTGTACATACACTTCCGTAGAATAAAATCCTCCAAAATTATTAATCACCGCCACCATAAACTCCAACGGGTAATAAGTCTTCAGATACAAACTCTGAAACGACTCCACCGCAAAACTCGCCGAATGCGCCTTACAAAAAGAATACCCACTGAAGCTCTCCACCTGCCGCCACACTTCCAACGTCAACGTATCCGGATAGCCTCGCGCCTTGCAATTTCTGAAATACTTTGATTCCAACTCGTAGAAAGTATCCGAGGATTTTTTCTTGCCCGACATGATCCGTCGCAGTACATCCGACTCATCCAGATCCAAGCCCGCAAAATGATGCACGATCTTCATCACATCTTCCTGATAGACCATCACACCATACGTCTCTCCCAGATGCTCCTCAAATATCGGATGAATATAAGTGAACGACTCCGGATGATGAAAACGATGGATGTACTCCCGCATCATCCCCGACTTGGCCACCCCAGGTCTGATGATGGAACTCGCTGCAACCAAAGAAGTATAATTATCACAGCGCAACTTTGTCAGTAGTCCCCGCATCGCAGGCGACTCTATGTAGAAACAACCGATGCACTTACCCGTCTTGAGTTGCTTCCTGACGCCGAGGTCTTGCTTGATCGCTTCCACGTCCCGGACATTGACGGCCTTGCCTTGGTTCTGAGCGACGAGAGTGACGGCATCTTTTATGTGACCCAGCCCACGCTGCGAGAGAATGTCATACTTATGCAACTCCAGATCCTCCGCCCCATACATGTCAAAATGGGTTACCGCAAATCCCTTGGGCATCATCTGTAGTGCCGTATGATAATTAAGTGGCTCCTCGCTGATGAGTATGCCACCAGCATGGATGGAAAGATGATTGGGAAAACCTTCCAGCAGTTTACCGTACTTGAATATGTGCTTGGCAAAAGGGTGATGTTTTTCTTTGGCGTGAGGTTCCGAGACAATGATGTCGATATCTTTTTTGGGTAAGCCCAGCACTTTACCTAGCTCTCTGATAATGGACTTCCCCTTGAAAGTATTGTAAGTAGCCAGCAAGGCGGTATGTTCCTTACCGTAGCGTTTAAAAATATAATCCGTCACATCATCCCGCTCATCCCAAGAAAAATCTATATCAAAATCTGGGGGCGACGTCCGATGCGGATTGATGAAGCGCTCAAAGTAAAGATCTAGATCCATCGGGTCCACATCCGTGATGTAACAATTATAGGCGACGATGGAATTGGCACCGCTCCCCCGCCCCACGTGGTGGTAGCCTGCCGTACTCGCGTACCTGATGATGTCCCAGGTAATCAGGAAGTAGGCCGCAAATCCGAGCTTGTCTATCACCTTCAGTTCTTTTTCTGTCCGCTGTAGTGCCTTGATATTGCGCTCACCGAAGCGGCGCTTGCAACCATTGATGGCGAGCTTGGTGAGGAGTTTCATATCGCCATCTTGTGAGCCCGTAAAAGTCTGCCGGTTATTGAGCGGCGTGGCATGCATTTCTATCTCGCAACTGTCGATGAGTCGATGCGTATTTTCTAGAATGCGCGGGTAGGCTTCAAAGATCTGCTTGAGCGCCTCGGTAGTATATATTCTTTCTGAAGCCTTGGCGCAATACTTAGCGTCTAGTTTGCCGAGGACAATATTGAGGTCGATGCAGCGCAGGAGTTTGTGGGTCTTGTAACCCGTGTCATCCAGAAAGGTGATGGGTGAGAAAACGACCAGTTTTTCCTGATGCTCTTTGAGGTAGGAAGAGAAAAGGTGATTCACTTCTCCTGGGCGGACACCTATGAATTCGTTGGAGCGGAGTTCTGCGAGGGGCTTGGGTAGCTTGCGATAGATGACATAGGCATGCTCGAAGTCGGGCGCAATGGGCGGGATGGGTTCATTGGCGATGGAGTGACGGGTGAGCCAGGCATTGAGTTCTCGCCAGCCTTCTTTGTTCTTGGCGATACCGACAAAGGCAAACTTGGAGTCCTTGATGCTGAAGACGGTGACGGGATTTTCTGCTGTGGTTTCTTTCTGTACAGAGCGGAATTCCATACCGAGCAGGGGCTTGATATCGTGGGCCTTACAGGCTTGTATGAACTGGTAGCTGCAGGAGGTATTATTGATATCAGTGAGCACGAGGGTCTTGAGACCTTCCTGGTGAGCGGCCTTGACGAGCTGTAGCGGGGAGAGGGTCCCGTACTTGAAGGAGTAATATGTGTGGCTGTTTAAGTGCACTTCGTGAGTGATGAGTTATGGATGATGGGTGATGAGTGATGAGTGATGAGTGGGTGCATAGTTGAATGAATTAGCAAGTGGTGATTAGTTAAGTGGTTAGTTGTTAAGTGGTTAAGTCGTGGGGGCTGTTGCGCAATACGTCCAGTTATAGCGATGCCACAACACCGTTAAAACCGCTGCGCCGTTGTACCGCTAAACCGCTATTCCCTTCCTTGATTTTAATGGACTCTCGATCCTTACGAATCAAGAGATGTTGATATATTCGACATAATATTGTCGATATATCAGACAAATATGAGCTATGAGAGGGAGATATGCAAGGGTTGTGGAAAACTTAACCCATATAGAGGATTGTCATATGAAGACTTATAAAGATATATATCGAACTTCTAGAGGCTGTGATCAATCAGGATATTGGACCTTGAAATTCTTCTCAATACACAAACTCTATCTGAACTAAGCATCTTCGCTAGCGAATCCTATGAGGGCTATACAACAACTAGAGTCTATTAAAATACTTTGCAGCTAATGTATTTGATTCCACTCGAATCTTGCATGGAGTCGCAACCCTCTTCCGTGGCTGGATTTTCTGTGTACAAGCCAGGGCCCTATCTGTGCCTTTGAATCTACTAGCAACAGAAACCTTGAAGAAATGTATAAAGATGTTTACATTTTCTATTTGAAAAGTGATGACAACATATATACAGAAGATTGTAAGACATTAATTCGAAAATAGAAAAACAAACTTCCAAGAGATTCTTCCTTGGAAGCAGAATAAATCCGAATGCATAGAATCCTTTTTTCGCTAGCCAATAAAGCAGCATTCCACAATCCCACAACGAGTAGCCCGATAGATAGTATGACTCCAAACCAACACAGATCGTAATACATACCAGTCACTCGTGCCCCTTCCATTCTGTCCCTGACACTTTTCTATAATGAAATCACTCCGAATAGACCGAACATAATCAAGGTAAAATAATAGCCCTTTTCATTGAGCATCATATCAGTAGGCCCAACTGGTCTCACTGGAACAGAAGTTCTAGAACGCCTAGACTCAATGCCCGTCACCCCACAACTAGGCCGTGTCTACCTAGATGATGGTACTAATACCCTGACGGAAATCCAGGTTTCAGATATTATGACGGGAGTGGATGGGTAGAACTATAACAATTCACAAACTTAAAGCAGCACTAGGTTCTCCTAACTAGCAAATACCATTTTCACCAAACAACTAGCCCCGCTTCTTGTTAAATTTCAGTGACTCGACCTCCTATAAATATAGTATGGCTCAAACGAGACCTCAGACTACAAGACCATAAGCCTCTAGCAACCGCACTGCAGCAAGACTGCCCTACTATCCTGCTGCATATCTTTGACACAGAACTATGCGCTAGGCCCGATACTAGCCTCAGGCATTTGAGATTCAAATATCACTCAATACTGGATATGAACTCCAAATTGCAGAAGTACGCTATGGAAGTGCATATCTGTGAGGGAAAGACAACCAGCATATTCACAACGCTATTACAACAGTTCAATATTCAATCGGTATACAGTCATCAAGAAAGTGGCGCTAAACTAACTTGGGAGGTGGACAAAGCTGTCAGTCAACTTCTTAACCAACACAACATCCCATGGATAGAATCCCAACGAGATGGCATCCTACGTGGTATCCAAAATCGTAAAGGTTGGGATGAACAATGGTATATCCAGATGTCAGCGAGACCTGCAACTGTCTCCTTACAACCACAAGAGAAAGTAGAATTCAACAACCCTTTCCCACTCTCCGAGCAACTAAAAGAAAAATTAATATCCTACCCAGACCAAATGCAACCCGCAGGCGAGACAAAAGCTCTAGCCTATCTGAAATCATTCTGCACAATTAGAGCTGGGAATTACATGAAACATATTTCCAAACCAGAATTTTCCAGAAAGAGCTGCTCCCGTCTCTCCCCTTTTCTGGCATGGGGAAATTTATCCATCAGACAAGTCTGTCAACACATAAAATCACACCCTCGATACAAAAGCAAAAAAAGAACCTTTGACTCTATGCTGACTAGATGTAAGTGGCACTGCCATTTCATCCAAAAATTTGAAGTGGAGTGCAGTTATGAGACGCATTGTGTAAATCCTGGCTACGAAACGCTGATTAAAAATCATAGTCAAGAATTTATCACTGCCTGGAAGCTCGGCCAGACAGGCTATCCACTTGTAGATGCCTGCATGCGCTGCGTAATAAAAACTGGCTGGATCAATTTCAGGATGCGAGCTATGCTGGTTTCATTTTTGTGTCATCATTTGGATCAAGACTGGAGAGCAGGCAGCCAGCACTTGGCACAGTAATTTCTGGACTATGAGCCAGGCATCCATTACCCACAATTCCAGACGCAAGCTGGCACGACAGGGATCAATACAATCAGAATATACAACCCCGTAAAACAAAGTCAAGAACACGACCCAGAAGGTCGATTCATAAAACAATGGGTGCCAGAACTGAAAAATTTACCTATTGAACACATACATGAGCCGTGGCTGATGACAACCATGGAACAACAGATGATTAACTTTACCCTGGGAGAAGATTATCCTCAACCCATCATCCACTTGCAAACCGCTGCCAAAAAAGCCAGAGATAAAATATGGGGGCATAAGAAGTCACCAGAAGTCATGAAGTATAAAAACGCTATTCTTGCAAAGCATACCAGAAACAACAAATTCAGAAAATCCAATATAATATAACCCATGAAGGAAAGCGTGAATTTTATTTTTCCTCACCAACTATTTGCCGAAAACCAGTTATTAGAACGCAGCAAAGATTGTTATCTCATCGAAGAAGAACTATTCTTCAAGCAATATGCTTTTCATAAACAAAAGATTGCCTTCCACCATGGCAGTATGCTATACTATGCCGACCACCTGAAGAAAAAGAAAGCAAAGGTCACTCATATCATCTCTACAGAAAAAACCAGTGATGTCCGAGTCCTGATCAAAAAACTAGCTAAGTCTGGACTTAAAAAAATAAATTCTCATAACGTTACAGACAACTGGTTAGAAAAAAGAATGGTAAAGGCCTGCGCCGAAGTAGATGTAAAAATACAATGGGAAGAAACGCCACTATTCATCAACAACAAATCAGAACTTGGCTCATTCTTCAAACCGCAAAAGAAAAAATTCCATCAGACCAGTTTCTATAAAGCACAAAGAATCTCTAGAAAAATACTAGTGGATAATGAAGACAGACCAATAGGAGGGAAATGGAGCTTTGACAAAGAAAATAGAAAGAAGTATCCTAAAAAAAAGCAACCGCCATCAATTAGCTTTCCTTCAGCCAACCAATACCATAAAGCCGCACTTAAATATGTCAACACATTCTACCCTGACAATCCAGGTACACTGGATGAGAACAGCTACTACCCGCTAACCCATATAGAAAGCCAGTCCTGGCTGGAACAATTCTTTGAATACCGTTTTCACGAATTTGGAACTTATGAAGATGCCATAGTTGCCGAGCACACCATACTGAATCATAGCGTTCTCACCCCTATGCTCAACGTCGGCCTACTCACGCCGATGAGTATCATAGACCAAGCCCTGATATACGCTGACAAGAACGATGTGCCAATCAATTCACTAGAAGGTTTTGTAAGACAAATAATCGGCTGGAGAGAATTCATAAGAGGTATATACCTGACTAAAGGCACACAAGAAAGAACAACAAATTTCTGGAGCTTTGATAAGAAAATTCCTGAATCATTCTATGATGGAACGACCGGTATAGCACCCATCGACTTGACTATCAAGAAAGTTTTGGAAACTGGATATTGCCATCACATCGAGCGACTGATGGTACTCGGCAGTTTTATGGTAATGTGTGAGTTTGACCCTGACGAGGTCTACAGATGGTTCATGGAATTATTCATCGACGCCTATGACTGGGTCATGGTTCCTAATGTATATGGCATGAGTCAATATGCCGATGGAGGCCTTATGTCAACTAAGCCTTACATCAGCGGCAGTAATTATCTTATGAAGATGAGCAACTACCCTAAAGGTGACTGGCAACAGACTTGGGATGGGTTGTTCTGGAGATTCATGCACGTTCACAGAGAGTTTTTTCTCAGCAACCCACGACTCGGGATGCTTATCGGAACATGGGATAAAATGTCAAAAGAAAAAAAGCAAGGACATCTGAAAGCCGCTAAAACTTATTTAGAAAAACTAAATGTTGCTTGAATCTGATTAAAGTTTCACCCTGCGAAAGGATACCCCTTGATGAGTTAGGAGCGAGCGAGGCAGTGACCAAGATTTCAAGATGATAGCTTTAAACTATAATTACAAGAACATTCAAATAATCTTAACCCCCATCGACGGCACAAGCTCCTTGTCTTTAGATTTCTTCTTGAAAATATAAGAACCTCTGCCTGTTAATTTATAAATAGGTATTCCATAAGCTACACTTATAAACCACCTGCTCGCATTTTTGCGCTGCACGCCTAATTCATAGCCCGCGCCTACTTGAACATCCAAAATATTAAGACCACCGTAAAGAGAGAATTCATTGATACTGATCAGTTCTTGATCATCAACCTTGCTGGAATACAATACTCCAAGCTGAAAACCCATCAGATTCGTAAATTCTGTTTCATCGTCCAGAATTTCATTGGTGTCCAGATCTCGAAAGAAGCTCGTCTCACCAAAATTCATACTGAGCCCTATTCCAAAAGAAGAAAACAATTCAAGATAACCTTTGACCTCTTGATCAGGTTTCAAACCATCCATACTATTTGGATTCTCAGCGATATGGAATTTTGCAGCAGGGAGATTTAGACTACTGTTGAGCACCCATCTTTTCTCCTTTTCCATACGTATTGTCTTTACTTCTTGCGCATAAGAAGTTAAACCCAAAAGAATAATAAAAGTGGTTAGTCGCCATTGCATAGTTCTTATTCTAAACTGTCATGAAGTAATATTATTGTTTATCAATGGTTCTTAAGTAGTCGATGTAGAAATACAATAATATTATAATGACCAGCATAAAGTGTCGAATGCTTTGATGCACCAACACTTGTAGACATATAATTCATGTCACTGACGACTAAGTGCTAGTAATTGTGTGAATCAAAGATCTGGAGTCAAGTACTTTCCTTCTTGGTTCTGCCTGCAGGCCATGGCTTCACGTCTAGAATAACTGGAATTATAACATCGGGCTATTTTTATTCCTACCCACAGGTCACGACCTTCTTCTCTCATGAAATTCTGACCAAGCATTTTTTTACAGATAAATAATAGATTCGTCATACTATCCATCTATTAACAATAATGGCAGGGTGACTGATAATCGAAAGGCGTTTCAGACTCAAGCCTACCCCAGCTCCTCCAAAATACCCACACAACCAGGTAAGGATAAGATACATCAGACAAGTCAAAAACATCTGCTTGTGCTCAGCCACCTCCTTGTCTACAGGTATGTCCAACACTCCAAGATGATCCCACTCCAGCTTTTTTAATAAGAAATGGAATAATCCCAGCAATATGACCATTCATACACAGACAAGTATCGGCTAACTGACCCATTATCCTTGTGAACCACCACCATATAAAAGGTGGTGGCCTTATTCAACCAGTAGCGTGGTCATCTCGGCGGTTTTTGTCATAGAACTGGAGAGGAATTGTCTTGCTAGAGGCACATTAAAAGCAAAACTTCATATGATAAATTTGAGTAATCCTTACGCAGAGAAGCCTGTAAATCCTAGGGATGGCGGCTTTATTCACAAGTCTACAGTCATATAGTTAGCCTTTAAGCAGAATATAGTATTGTTAATGTCCAACAAACTCGCTAAATTGTCTGTTGATATGGTATTCAAAGGAATATCAGAAGGATTTATTTATAAAACCAATATTGAACTATGGATATTAAAGTAGTAAGAGATGAAACAGAAGGTAAAAACTATTTTGAGAGCTATGCGAGAGAGAATCTGCAGAAGTATTTTAGAAAGTATCCGTTTATTGAATCCATCAATGTCTTTTTCAGAGGGGATAAGCACCCTACCAAAAAGGTAAAATTACAAGTGATTATGAAGGGTAAAGAGTTATTTGTAGAAGCTAATGGTGACCGGCATGATCTAGCAATAGATGCCGCTAGCTCAAAGCTTCATACACAAATTGAAAAGTACAAGGCTAAACTATATAATAAGGCCTCTTAAGTCATACCACAAAATTGCTAACAAGTGGGGTCTGATCTCAGATTCCACTTTTTTTTATGCCATAAATCCAAGGTCTATTAGCTTTTGAGTACTTTGCCTATTCATCAATCAAAGCCTTCTTTGAATTATCTAACCCTCGAACATATCAATAAGTCTTACGGAGAAAAACAACTCTTCACAGACTTAAGTCTCACCATAGCCAAAGGCCAGAAAATAGCGCTTATAGCGAAGAATGGTACAGGTAAGACCACCCTACTCAGAGTGATTGCCGGAGAAGAAGCCCCAGAAGGAGAGCAAGCTAAAATTCTAGTCTCCAAAGAAATCAGAGTCGGTTATCTCAAGCAAGATCCTGATCTGGACCCCAATGCAGCCGTGCTAGAAGCAGCCCTGGATTCCGACAATGCCCAAGTCCAAGCCATCAAAAAACTTGAACTAGCTACTCTACTAGATCGCCAAGACCAGATTCAAGCAGCCATAGAAGCGGTGGACAATCTCAAAGCCTGGGACATAGAAGCCCGTATCAAAGAAATTCTCGGCAAACTAAAAGTGCATAACTTTGACCAGAAGGTAAGCACCTTATCTGGTGGGCAGAAAAAGCGATTGGCTCTTGCCAAAATTCTCATAGAGGAACCAGACTTTCTCATCCTCGATGAGCCGACTAATCACCTCGACCTAGACATGATAGAATGGCTGGAAGGTTTCCTATCTACTCAAAGTCTCACGTTGTTCATGGTTACTCACGACAGGTACTTTCTGGAACGGGTCTGCACTGAAATCGTAGAACTCGATGATGGCATTTTACATACCTATCGAGGCAATTACTCGGACTATCTGGAAAAAAAAGCTAGTCGGGTAGAAAACGAAAAAGCCAATCTGGCTAAAACCAAAAAACTTTTCAAGAAAGAACTAGCTTGGGTCAGGAGACAACCACAGGCCCGAGGCACCAAAGCCAAGTCCCGAGTCGATAAATTCTACGAAATAAAAGACAAGGCCAACAAACAGATCTCAGATGATGAAGTCGCTTTACAAATAGACATGGCCCGTCTAGGCGGGAAAATACTAGAAGCACACAATGTGGGTAAATCCTATGGTGATCTCAACATCCTCAGTAAATTCTCTTACAAATTCAAGAAAGGAGAACGTGTAGGACTTGCCGGTCCCAATGGCGCAGGAAAAACAACTTTTATAAAATTACTGACACAAGAAATAAAACCTGACGAAGGCAAAGTCGTAGTAGGTGATACGGTAGTGTTTGGTCATTATACGCAAGACAATAAATCACTCAACGAAGACCACAAGGTCATAGAAAGCATCAGAGAAATTGCAGAATTTATTCCTCTGGAAAAAGGAAAAAAACTGACAGCCGAATCCTTACTCGAAAAATTTCTCTTCCCACGTTCCCATCAGCAAGTCTATGTATCACAACTCAGTGGCGGAGAGAAAAGAAGATTATTACTACTCAGAGTCTTGATGAAAAATCCCAACTTCCTCATTCTCGATGAGCCGACTAATGATTTAGATATTCTAACGCTAAATGTCCTTGAAGATTTTCTTCTATCTTATCCGGGCTGTCTACTTGTTATTTCCCACGACAGGTTTTTCATGGATAAGCTAGTGGATCACTTGTTTATTATGACGGGCAAAGGCAAGATCAAAGACTTCAATGGATCTTACTCAGAGTACAAACAAAGCACCAGAGGACAATCTACTATAGCCAAGTCCCCCAAAGCCACTGAAAAAACAACAGTAGCAGCAACTGTGGACATTACCTTAAGAAAATTAAGTTACAACGAAAAGAAAGAATACGAGTCTCTGGAATCAGATATCGAAAAACTGGAGAAGAGGAAAAAAGAAATAGAATTGCTCTTTCTAGATGGAAGTTTATCTGGTGATGAAATTTCTGAACTCTCGCAAGAACTAGGAACGGTCCAAGCTGACATTTCTACAAAAGAAGACAGGTGGCTAGAGCTCGCTGAGTATATTTAGAATCAAAAAAGGTCTACTATTTATTTGGCTTCATGCCAGCGTAAGTAGCGATAATCTAAAAGATAGTATTTAATATAAAAAGGCTACTATAATAAAGAGCGCAAACATACATTTCTATATACTAGGACCTTTATCATTCTTTGTTTATGCACTGCTTTTCTGAAAAGATATTCCTGTGTATGAAAAATTAAGTGGCATTGATTTTCCCAGGAATTGTGAAAAAGTCTTAGTCTGTGATTTTTTTATTTTAGATGATTAGTCTATAGAATTAGTTACAAATGAAAGCTACAAAATACTTTCTATAGGAGTTTCCTTGTTCCCTTCTTTTTGTCTAATACCTATTAAAGCTTTCTACCTTTTACCTGAAATCATTTATAAGCCATTATAACCTGCCCTCGCATCTTTTTCAAAAAATGACTTTTATATACCTCTATGGCCTATGCACCGTTGAACCTTTGACCGTTATACCTTAAAATCAATCCTTTTTTCCTACTTTTAAGAAACTCTTCTACAATGGCACAATACAACTTGACCATCAATGGCACTCAGCATATAGTAGACGCTGAGCCGGATATGCCCATCCTCTGGGTACTCCGAGACAAGCTTAATCTAGTCGGCACCAAATATGGTTGTGGCATAGCTCAATGTGGCGCCTGCACTATTCATGTAAATGGAGAAATGACCAGATCTTGTGTAGCACCAATATCATCCATCGGTGACAAAAAAATAACAACCATAGAAGGATTGGACGGAGCAGCCAAGCATCCTCTGCAAGAAGCGTGGCGAGAACATGATGTTCCACAATGTGGCTACTGCCAAGCTGGACAAATCATGTCAGCTGCTGTACTATTAAAAAACAACAAGGCACCTACTGACACGGACATCGATGATCATATGCACGGAAACATATGTAGATGTGGCAGCTATCTCAGAATCAAAGCAGCAATCAAAACAGCAGCAAAAAAAGCTTAACTAATGACAACACAACATAAATCCAGAAGAAATTTTATTAAGATTGTGACTGCAGCGGGAGGTGGACTCCTGGTAGGTTTTAATTTCTTGGCTTGCAAATCTGACAAACCAATCACTATACCTTCCAAGGCTATGCCGACCAGTTGGACTGGGTTCGATGCTTATATTAAGATAGGAGATACGGGTCTGGTAAGCATCTATTCTCAAAATCCTGAGATTGGGCAAAATATCAAAACAAGTATGCCCATGATCGTGGCAGAAGAACTCGATGTGGCCTGGCGGGATGTCGTCGTCGAACAAGCGCCGCTGAATACCGAATGGTATGAAAGACAAGTGGCGGGCGGTAGTCAATCCATAAGACAAGGCTGGGAAACTCTACGTAAAGCGGGAGCAACAGTCAGACAATTATTAATGGAGACTGCTGCAGAACAATGGGATTGTGAAGTTAAAAATCTTTCCGTGTTTGAAGGTGTCATCTCACATCCAGATGGCAGAACCGTCGGATATGGTGACTTGGCTACAAGTGCGGCTGAAAAATCCATGCCGGATGACAAAGAAGACATACCCTTGAAAGATCCAAAGGACTTTAAGATTATCGGGAAGAGCAAAAAAAATGTAGACTTGGAAGGCATCCTCACAGGCAAGCCTCTCTTTGGCCTAGATTATACTAGAGCAGGTATGGCATATGCTAACGTACTACGTCCACCCGCTTTTGGCAAGAAGTTAGTTTCTTTTGATGACTCAGCAACTAGGAAAGTTTCTGGTGTTACAGCTGTCATCAAATTCGGAGATAAGATTGCGGTACTTGCTACAGACACTTGGTCGGCAATCAAAGGTAAGAAAGCACTGAAAGTAGAGTGGGCACAAAAAGACAAAGCAGAAGATACTACCTATCATTCCCAGATACTTAAAGAACATCTGGAGAAAAAAGCAGCTAAGCCGCGAAGAGTGGATGGGGATGTAGATAAAGCTTTTAAAGAAGCAGATGAAATCGTAGAAAAAATTTACGAAGCACCGTTCCTCCCGCATGCTTGTATGGAACCTATGAATTTCTTTGCGGATGTCACTCCAGAAAAAGTAGAACTGGTCGGCCCTATCCAAACTCCTAAGTGGACTGAAGAAAAGGTTGCTAAAAAATTAGGCAGAGAACTGGAGGAAATCACCATCGACATGACCAGAATGGGTGGTGGTTTTGGCAGGAGACTCTATGGTGATGATTTTGTATTGGAAGCTGCGGAGATTTCACATTTATCCAAAAAACCTATAAAGTTGACGTTCACTAGAGAGGATGATATGCTTGCAGGTATCTACAGACCAGCTTCTGCCTATAAATTCAAAGTCGGTATAAAAGGCAACAAGGTCACAGCTTATCACCTGACCGAGGCATGCTTCAATGGACAAATGTTCGGCACTATGCCAAGCAATTTCCCTTGTGGAGCTATCCCTAATTATAGAGTCGATAGCCACAAGATCGAAAGCAACATCACTACAGGTGCCTGGAGAGCACCTTATGCTAATTTTCTGGCCTATGCGGAGCAGGCATTTCTGGATGAGTTGGCAGGCTATTTAGGAAAAGATCCCGTTGACTTCAGGTTAGAGTTATTTCAACAAGCAAAAGAAAATCCTGTAGGTGAAGACCAGAATTACGAGATAGACAAATACATAGGCGTCATCAAACTCGCAGCAGAAAAATCCAATTGGGGTAAAGCGAAGGCTGGAACCCATCTGGGTTTCAGCGCCTACTTTTCGCATAACACCTATGTAGCTGAAGTCGCAGAGGTGACGATAGAAGACCAGCTGCCTGTTGTCAAAAAAATCACTTGTGCTGTGGATTGTGGGATAGTCATCAACCCTATTGCAGCTCTGAATCAGATCGAGGGCGGCATCATTGATGGCATAGGACATGCGATGTATGGAGACTTCAGTTTTGAGGCAGGCCAAACTCAGTCAAGTAACTTTCATCAGTATCGTTTACTTCGCATGTCAGAAGCACCGGAAGTTGAAGTGCACTTTGTGAATAGCAATAATGATCCTACAGGTCTGGGAGAACCCACACTGCCTCCGGCAGGAGGAGCCATAGCAAATGCCATTTATGCTGCGACCAAACAAAGAATGTATAGTCAACCATTTATTAAGCATACTGAAAAAGCTGGCTAAATAAAGCTCTACCCTAATAAACCAACTGGATGATAGTGTCCTTCAAATAATGCTGAAGAATCCCTGACTACCAACCTTTAATTGTCACAAGATCAATCCATTAGGCCTTAGCACTATTTCTAATTGTTTCATTTTCATTATTGTCAATGCGGCGCTACAGCTCAGAATTTCACAATAATTAAATTTAATAGAAGGCCTTAAACTCCTTGAATTACTAAAAAGTCTAACTAGTAATTAAGTTCAATCCACTACGCCTTCCACCTCCACTCCAGCATATCGTCCTTTAGCCAAGACATCTCTGAGTGCCAGCATCGTATCTCTAGGCCCGACACTTATGGCCATGTTGATGATCCAGTTGGGGATTTTGCCACCGATGTCTGCCCTGATGTAATACTCCACTGCAATTTCCTTATCCGCTATCGGGGTCAAAATATAAGAGGCGGTAAGCGCAGGCATTCTAACATATGAGGAATAATCAGGTAGCCTATCTGGGAAGGCTTTGTAATCAATTTCGATAACTTTGGTTACAGGATCTTGGATTCTCTTGTACTCTATTATTGCATCTCTGTCCTTGGCAGGGAAAGGAAAATCTGTAGCAATGTAGAAATAGAAGTGTTCAGGGCTTATTTGCTCCAGCTTTTTTGAATGCTTGGTGTTTTTGATCCAATTCTCTTGTAACTCAAAATCCTCCAAGGCCGCAATCATTTCTTTCAAGCTGGTCTTCAGAGTAGTATTTATCCTGACATCTTTTATGGGGATGCCATCCACTTTTCGAGTGTATACGGCAACACCATCGCTATTTTCATGAAGCTTCCATTCTTGCGCCATACCCAAGACACTTACAAGAGTTAATAGAAGAATTAGAATGACCTTTAGTTGTTCTTCAGACCGCATTGATTGGATTATTTGTCCATTAAATTTTCTGTAAAATGCTCCTTCCTTTTTCCCTCAGCTGTTGCCCTTTGATTGTAAGCACGAGATTGCCCTTTGGGAATTGAAAGTGATTTCCAATCTTCTTTGCATAGCATTCTGGAAATAAAAACCAGTTGCCCCACGTGATAGGCATAATGTGCCAGCTGCCGCTGCAAGGCCTCATCTATGGTATGTCCTTTACTCCTTATGTAAACGAGTTGCACCTTATTCTCTTCTGTAATCGTCTCCAAAGCAGCAAACAGACAAGTCCACCCCTGCTCCCACAGAGTCATCACTTCTGAGCTACTCTTCACATACAATTCAAATTCCTGCTCTCTATTTCTACTTTCCTTTTCTCCATCACTGGTCAAGAAATCTGTCCACCTAGACAGCATATTACCATATAAATGCTGCACGGTAATCGCAATGGAATTACTTTCTGGGCCTGGGGCCCAAAAATATTGATCCTCGGCCGTAAGTTGACCTAAGGCCTTGTATCCAAGTTGCTGATAATAAAGAAAGAGCTGATTATAAGAATGCACTGAAGGTATCATAGGCTTGCCGGTTCTAATCTTACAAGTTCTGTGAGTTTTAGGGTTTTGATCGTTTCGGTTTTGTAACAGGCATACCACTCATTAGCCTCAGTCATATTTGCCATTGCCAGCTCTGCCTTTTGTGCGGCTGCTTTGGATTCCCAATAGACAATATCAGTATAAGAACCTTCTGCATTGGAATGTATTTCCCACTTGACGAAACCTGGCTGAGCCTGCATCCAAGAGTCTATGATTTTACTAGCTACTTTGAATGAGTGCTGCTCTGTAACCCCGTCAGCGAGCTGATAACTGATGATGTCTTTGTACATATTGCTGTTATTGACCTACAAGATACCGCAGTAATTCCTAGGAGTTGACATCTTAACATTTTCTTCAAACTTTATCGGTAGGTCCTCTCGGAGTTGCCCTGTGTTTATTATGAAGCGTCAAATTGCTTTAGCTATAAAAGACTCAACCTGTCCATTTCTTTTCACGAACAAGTCTGACTGAAGGAATCCTTTGTTTATATTATTGTTGTGATTAATTCAGATGGCGAGACCTTTACAGTCGGATATAAAGATGAATTGAAAGAACTAAAATATCTTGCAAGGAGAAGGAGCTGAGAGAGGAGAACGATCCAATTGTTTTAGATTAATCTATCCTGTGAGCTATACTCATGAAGATGCTACGACAATCACAGGAGAAAGTCAATTTGAAATAAAAGCTTCCATAAAAGCTTTTAAATAAGAGAATCCTGATCTGTCACAAAAACCTGTTTTACAATTCCCTGTAGAAATAACAAATTCTAACGAAGAAATTGTAACGGTAGAAGATGCAGCTGCTCTGGATCTCATCAAGTAAGAATGCCCAGATAGAGGAAGAAGAATTCTAAAGGCGGCAAATAAATATTGAAATTGGTTTTATAGTGATAGTGGTAAACTCTCATCACCGCTCGGTGATGAGGGTTTACTTATCTACCTCAACAAAGTTATTGTCCCACTCACCTGTTCCGCTTTCTCCCCACCCAGCTGCATCACATACACATAAACACCTTGATCTACCTCTGCTCCATTGTAAGTGCCATCCCACCAGCCTGTAAAAGTCAGCGGATTAATATTCTCTGCATCATAGATCAAATTCCCCCATCTATCATAAATACGGAAAGACTCGATCAGAAAATCACTCGCCTCAGGCACCCCTAACTTGAAAGAACTATCCTCTCCATCCGCATGAGGATTGAAGGCAGTGGGAATATAAATCGTACAGTCCTCTTTCCTGATCACTATCATCTCTGTTATACTACAACCCACCTCATCTGTGACTGTCAGCGTATATTGCCCCTCAGGTATGCCCAAAGAAATATCCAAAACCTCTCCCGCACCATCCATCAGCGCATAAGTCAATTCTCCTGTGCCACCACTCGGTGAAAATTGTACTTGACCTAAAATATCTCCACAGAACAATTGCTCAGTTATCAACTCTGCAAATCCAACCGCAGGGGTCGATGGGATTTCTATCTGTGCACTGGACATACAACCTATGGAATCTGTCACCACCACTGTAACCATCCCCGCTTCCAAGTTTGTATAATTAGTCTCCTCAGAGAATTCTCCTCCATCCACTCCATAAGTCAAAGTCCCGTAACCTTCCGTGCCCACTATCGACAGGCTACCTACTGGCTCTTCACAAAGGGCAGCAGTGATATCCTCAATGGATATCTCAGGAATGCCATAGTTCACCATTTCTATCGCCACAGTGTCCAGACAATTATCAGCATCTTGCAGGTAGAAAACATACTCACCTTCTTCCAGATTATTCAATTCTGATATCGTACTGTAGATGCCATCCTCTCCTGCAAATTCTGCACCTCCTCCTCCACCTGTCGCAGCGAGAACAATACTGCCCAGCTCACCACATACACCTGACGTCACTTCCACTGACAAGACAACCAGCTCGCTGATGTCGATATTCAGATCAGTGCTGTCGAGGCAATCATCAAAATCCTGCACATATGCAAAATATTCTCCTGCTGGCAAGGTGTCAAACATACCATTGTCGGAACTCAATGAATCCAAACCGTAAGTGTAAGGCCCATTGCCGGACAACACATCCAGATCCACTGACCCGTTATTCTCTCCACAACTCGTATCATCATAATCCCCTATCAATAATTGTGGTGCCGTGCTCGCTCCTATAATGAATTCTATCGTATCAGCACAACCCGCGGACTGCACATAATAATTGTAATCTCCAGCAGACAAGTCTTCAAAGTTCATCTCTGAATCATACGCCACCCCGTCCAGACTGAATTCACTTGGATCACCAGAAACATCAGTTATTTCTATTGATCCATTATTCTTATCACAGGTCGTGGAATCCACTTCATAACTCAATATGGCGACGGGTACACTTGGCAGTAATTCCACTTCCAAAGTATCAGCACAGCCTTTATCATCCATTACCTCAACTATATAAGTGGCAGGAGGCATGTTCACATTCAATAATAAACTGTCTGATTGTCCATTGATCAAAATATCCGTCACACTGCCAGGGTCATTGACTTGCACCGCAATACTTCCATTATCCAGACCGCATGATGGCTGAGTCACTAAAGTATCAGTGAATAATATTCCCTCGCTGTCATCAATAATCACGCTTATTGAATCTTGACAGCCATTAGCATCTGTCACTAGAATACTGTAATCGCCGCCAGCTAATCCATCATAAGATAAATTATCAGTAGGTGCTCCACCATTTATGGATACATTTACATTTCCCACACCACCTTGAATTTCTAGCAAAACAGATCCATTATCCTTGCCGCAGATAGAAGATGTTACGCTGAGTGTATCTAAAGACAAATCCGTATCATTATTAAGCAATACCAGTTTTTGTAAAATACAATTGGTATCAGCCTTAAGCCTCATACTGATGATGTAGGCATTAGCTTCTAGGTCAATGAATAAATTATTGTCCGTATATGCACCGCCATTGATCGAGTAAGAATAATCCTCGACAACACTAGGCGGAATCACTGTCAGACTTCCATTGTCTTCACCACAAGTAGCACGGACTTCCTCAACGTCAAAGCTTTCATCATCCAGATTCTCTATGGTGAACTCTCCCAAATATATTGTACAGCCATCCAGATAAGCTCTAGCCCACAGTGAATAAGTCCCAGGTGCCAAATTCTCAAAGTCATCAGCTTGATAAATAATGCCATCCAAGGAATACTCCGCATAAAATGGAACCAATATCAAAGGATCGATATAACCCGTATATTCTATTTCTATAGAACCATTATCCAACCCACAAGTCGCATCCACAGTCGTAACCGTATAACTAGCTAAGTTGCTCTTTACCGCCTTATTGATACCAATATCCGAGGCAGATCCCTCATAGGCTACTCCCAGATCTGTTCCTGCCTCTTTGAGTGGACTTGAATCACCGATAGTCTTACATTGTGCCACTGATGGATTTAGAAAAATCGGATTTATATCTGTTGTATCTCTATCAGGAAATAGGACAGTCGTGTTAAAGCTGTTGGGTATGAAAAAGGGAGAAAGATTGGAATTATATGCAGTTAATGCAATATCTCCGGAAGCTTCTACCAGTCTGATGGAAAATGGGTTGTTGCTATCGCCACTCCAGATATTAGAATTATAAAGGTCAACATTTAAAGCACTATTAGCCTGGACTAAATATGCTAATCCGTTCCACCACCTATCACTCAGGCTTCTATTCATTGTAGTATTCAATACTCTCCAGTCGGCTTGTGCGCCCTGAGAAATAACACTTCTAATGACACCTTGTCCAGTCCCCGAACCATTGCCTTCTTCAGTGATTTGAGAAAAGGAACAATTCAAGATTTCCGTTTGATTATTCTGAATACCATATAGATCAATATCTATATCCCCAGAATTCTCGTAGAAATCACAATTGTAAAAACTGAAATGGCTCTCTCCAGAACGATGTGTGAGATAAACAGCTCCATTCAAGTTTCCGGATTCACTCATATTTATTCCATCCATAATAAAAGCACACCATTGTACACCAACATCGGAATTTATACTTAGAACACTGTTTATGTCTGAGCCATTGATCCATAAGCTTTCATAAGTAAACGGATCATATTCTGTAAATCCAGCATTCCATCCGCCTTGTAGCATAATACCATAAGCATTATTATTGCCCGTGACTTCGTGCACATAGCTATACTCACCTTCTTGCATCTTTATACAAATGGCTTCATTAAAGCCTTCATTGAATAAATCTATGAATTCTGTTTCAGTTGTTTGAGGTGTGACTTCAATCTGACGTGGTTGTTCTTCGTCATATAAGTCTGTCTGTAATTGATATTCGAAAAGATTCATGACTTGATCTCCATCTGGATCACAGAAGGCGTCTCTTGGGTCACATTCATCCAGACCATTCGCGATCTCCCAGGCATTGGGCATGCCGTCGTTGTCTGAGTCTTCTAGGGCGGGATCGCATTGAGGTCCGCAGTTATCCTCTAGAATGACCTTCTGCTGAAAGTGGGCACAGTTATCTGCTGTACGGATATAAATGATATATTCTCCCTCTGACAATTCCGTAAAAACAGGACTCACACGAATATCACTCACAAAGTCATCTAAAGAAAATTCTAAAGTTTTATTCGTCAACTTCAAGGAAAGCGAAATCTCTCCGTCAGATGCCATACAACTAGGTGAAATAGTATCGATCCGCTCCACTAGCCTAATGGCGCTGTAAGCAAACTGGTTGACACCTATGTCTGGTGCAGCGCCCTCATAAGGTAGGCCATTATTCACACCACTATTATTAGCAGGGCTCTGATCTTCTAAAGTATAATGCGGAAGTGATTCTTGTCCGAACATTGGATCACCAAAGACAACACCTGCATCTTCTACCACGCTATTCTCAACCCGTCCTCCACTATCATTTAGATTGTAAGGAGAGAGATAGCTTGCACTCACTTCCATATTTAAAAAATTACCTCCAATATCTGCATTACTTACTCTATTTTGATCATACGAAAAAGCGGAGGGATTTCCTTCCCAGAGAATAGCGTTCTCTATATCAAGGTCCAACTGACTCATAAAACTGACTGTGGAATTTATTGCTGTTAGATTAAAACCATCTGACCTAAAGTCAGTAAAAACTGAGTTCTTTATATATGCTCTCAGAGTAGAATTACTTCTAGCTGTTATAAGAACCGGCCGCGTATTTATTATAGAACTATTGATAAGGTGAAAATTCATATCTAAGGAATTACCTGTACTAGATATGCTTATCCAACTAGTGGAATTTGGCTCTGTAATACTTGAGTTACTTATTGCGGTGAATGATTCTGTATACTCAGAGCGATAATCTATCATCATGTCAATTAACTCCAAGCCATCTACTATCGCTGTTACTCTGTCATATGATGACGGATCCAAGGTGAATTGAGGATTTATATTTATAAAATTTTTGGTGCCAGAAGTAGAATTAAAAATCGTTCGGTAGATAAATGGATCGTAGTTACAAAAATCTTTATCCCAACCACCTTGCATCATAAAGCGTATGTTAGTCCTATCTGACGGTATGAATCCACCACTAGTCAGATCGAAGTCTGAATAGGTGCCTGCCTGCAACCGGACGACTATGGCTTCAATGATGCTACTATCTATCAGGATCTCTTTTAAAGTCTCCGGTGTTATTGTGTTGCTCACATTGAATATGCGTGGTGAGCCAGATGCACGTGGATCCGTATTTAGCATATATTCATATAAGTTCCAGACTTGATCTCCGTCAATATCACAAAAGGCATCAACTGGATCACATTCATCTAGACCATTAGCGATCTCCCAGGCATTCGGCATGCCGTCGTTGTCTGAGTCCTCTAGAGCAGGATCGCATGGAGGTCCGCAGTTATCTTCCAGCGTCACCTTCTGCTGGAAGTGGGCACAGTTATCTGCTGTACGGATATAAATGATATATTCTCCCTCTGACAATTCCGTAAAAACAGGACTCACACGAATATCACTCACAAAGTCATCTAAAGAAAATTCTAAAGTTTTATTCGTCGGCTTTAGGGTAAGAGAGATCTCACCATCGGATGCCATGCAACTTGGTGTTATGGTATCTATTTGTTCTACTAGTCTGATGGAACTGTAGGCATACTGATTCACGCCTATATCCGGAGCAGAGCCTTCATGAGGGATGCCAATATTTTCAGATCTATTTTTGAAAGGACTGCTGGGAGCTAATCGATAATCATTTGACAGTGCAAAGACAGGATCTTGATTAAAAATATTTGTAGTGTCTAAAGAAAATCCACCGGCTGATATTCTATCATCCATAAACTTTATTTCCTTGAGCACAGAATTATATGCTGAAACATTCAGGAAAGAACCCGATTCATACCCTAATCCCGCTTCTCCGACACTAATCATATTTCTATCATCCCAAAGGATGGAGTTGCCAATGTTCAAATCAATAGATCTATCTGGATCTGAGACCCATAACGCTATACACCAGGGATCAGGGACAAATGCAGGATCAGTCAGATCTGTCATTGTACAGTTGAGAAAATCAGCACTAGAAGTCCCTCCCCAGTTATAGATGCTCGAGAGATGTGAACCATTTGTCACGAGAGAATTGATAAATCTATATTCCACCTCTCCATCTAAACTAATACTGGATAAATTGGCACCATTAGTCGTATCTGCCTCTTCATCCATCGTACAGTTATAAATTGAAAAATAATGTTTGGAGGGATCCCCCCTCTCGAATCTTATGCGCGAGCCTATCAATTGGAGACCTTCAAATATGTAAGTTTCATAGTCACCTTCATTAATAATAGCTTCACCAAAAAGTCCAAATAGACAACAAGACCTGATCATGGTTTTATTCAAAAAAGGATCATAATCACAGAATGTATTATCCCACCCGCCTTGAATATGAAATCTGAATCTTCCTGGTGGTACAGGTTCGAACTGACCAAAAACGCTATATTGAAACGTATAATCATAATCTCCTTCTGACAACCTAAGGACAACAGGTGTAGATCCACTATTTGTTATATATTCTTGAACTTCTTCCTCAGGAGTTGTTGGATTCACTTGGACTATAAGTGGAGAGCCTTGCAGATATGGGTCTGTACCCAACTGAAACTCAAAAAGATTAATCACCTGATCTCCATCATTATCACAGAAGGCATCCACGGGGTCACATTCATCCAGACCATTGGCAATCTCCCAGGCATTGGGCATGCCATCGTTGTCAGAGTCTTCCAGGGCTGGATCACAAATAAAGTTACAAGAGCCAGGATTTAATTCCGTTATCACATAAGTGCCGAATATTTCACAACCCAAGGCATCTGTTATGGTCACCTGATAAGTGCCTTCAGACAATTCATTTTGATCCTCGTCAGTTGTTACAACTTGACCAGCTACCGAAGACCAATTATAACTATAGGGAGGCGCTCCACCCATAACCTCCAAGTCAATAGAGCCACTAGGCGTTCCATTAATAGAGCAGTCTGAAGATTCAGTTGTGGCAGCTAAAGAAAGATCAACCCTTCCACAAGAACTTATTTCAAAATTATGTCCGATGGCTGCAGAAAAACCATCCTCATAGAGACCATTGCCTTCAGATAGCCCTGTCAACGGTGAGCTAGGTGACAACTCATAATAAGGCGGGTCTTCGTTCAGAAAGTTTGGATCTACATTCAACAAATCCAGCTCTCCAGTAGTGACACCAGTGATACCAGCATTACGATCGAAACTTGAAATATTAGAGTTCTCCAAAACCAAATTATAGGTACCTCCAGTATTGAATCTATTTCTAAGTGTTAGCATACTAATAGCACTATTCCGATCCCATAGATTACAATCCTTGATATTAATATCAGTTACTGGATTTGCTGCCATCCACTCCGCTTCAGTTCCTTGAACAACAGGAGAAAAATATAATGACTCACCACATACCAACCCTCTGTCATTAGGTGAAGTATTCCCAGACATTGTCGTATTGATCATCCTGATTTTACAAAAATTGTAAGCACGATCAGAACTTATAATAACGCCTGGCCCTTCTGTAGATACAAAGCTGCAATTGAAAATAGAAAACTCATTATTGTCACCTGTGCCACGCATCCCAATATCAGCAGATAAACCTTGAGTCGCGGCATAAAATGCACAATTAGAATAGCTTTGATATCCTGAGTTTATTCTCATGGTAAGACTATGATTTTCAAATTCAAATCCGTCCACAATCCATGTTCTGAAAGGATCAAAAATTGAATCAAAGCCTCCCCTGAAAATGGTTCTGTTATTTATGTGATCATAAGCATGAGAGCAGGACCATCCACCTTGTATCATGACTCTTTCTGGCAGACTATTAAAATCATCAATGGAAAAATTAATATCAGAACTATAGACACCTTCTATGAATCGAATGACCAGAGAGCTTGCATTTATTACACCAATGGCATTTTGTATATCATTTACGGTCATGTCACTGTCAACATAAATAACACCTGGAGAACTGTCATCATTAAGATCAGACCCTAATTGAAATTCATATAAATTGTATACCTGATCACAATCCAGATCACCAAAGGCATCAGTAGGATCGCATTCATCCAGGCCATTGGCGATCTCCCAGGCATTAGGCATACCGTCATTGTCGCTATCTTCCGACGTAAGATCACAAGCACAATCCTCCTCTACAATGGTGATACATTTTCTGAAAACGTGACAGGCACCCACTGATCTGACAAATATTCGATATTCTCCCGCCTCCAAATTCTCTAATTCATCAATATAATTTTCTCCATCAACTGAGACTTGATAAGTATAAGGAGAAGGTATTATCTCGTCTATCCCTCCGCCTCCAACAATATAAGTCGTATCGATATTCGGTATGGCCTTAACTTTACCAAGTATCGGTGCACAGACGGCAGATAATTCCAGATGGAAAAAATCTTCATCAGATACAGTTTTTTGCCTATTCCATTGAATATCTGGTGCCCCATCTGCAACCAGCAAACCAACATCCTTCCCAAGATCTCTACCAGGATTACCTGGGCCATTAGTATTTGCTATCTCGTTGATGATTTCATCTGTACCAAAGCTATTGATTCTTAGAATAGGCTTTGCGTAACAGTGATCCAAGAAAATGTTCTGTACCCCAGTTCCTATTTGTTCCATTGTTACAGCAGGACCATTCAGTTCTTTTTGCTGCCACAAAGAAGAATTCTCACAAACGAAATCCAAGGATGAACCATCACCTGAGACTATCTCTAGTATGGGCTCGTAAGCAAAATTAGAACCTATGTTAGCATTGATAAAATGGATTTTGGCTTTCACACCATCCTGCTGTGTTATTCTAACTCTTTCATTTCCATAACCTACAACACTTTGGATCAAAGTCAGTTGAGCATACGGTGTATTATCTGATTCGATAAAACTAAAGGCAGTTGACTCACTATCATTGTAACCTTCCATCTGCATGCGGTTCATACTCAAGTAGGAATCAGTATTTCCACTGGTGAATTCGATAATGTTTGCCAAAGTGTTGAAACTCTCTATAATGAAAGCATTATGAGATGTACCATCAGCTTGACTTTTTTCTATATTGAAAGTAGGATCTATGGTTTCCACAAAATTGGAATGAGGTTGATTATTATCATAAAAACTTACTAGATCATATTCGCAATGATCAGAATCCCAGCCTCCTTGCAACATTACTCTAATAGGTAAATCATTCAGATCGAAATGTAATTCACTATCATATCGTAAGGAGTATCTTCCTTTTTCGAACCTCAGAACAAGAGGAATATCATGTGCCTCTCTCAGATGCGCATCAAACTCTTGCTGTGTCGTGGCGGTGCTGATATTCCGTGCCTCAGGACTGTTTATGTCATTGGGATCAGATTGCAACTGAAATTCGAAAAGATTCAATATATGATCACCGTCAATATCACAAAGAGCATCCTTAGGGTCACACTCGTCAAGACCATTGGCGATCTCCCAGGCATTGGGCATCCCGTCGTTGTCAGAGTCTTCAGAAGTGGAGTCGCAAATAAATTCGCAGTCCTGCGGATTCAATTCCAATATGTCATAGGCCTGTTCTTCTGTGCAACCATTGGCATCAGTGACCGTTACAGTATAAGCACCAGCAGAAAGATTCGATTGCTGAGTACTGTCTTGCATAACTTCACTTCCAGTGGAAGACCACTGCAAATCATAGGGCGATATTCCACCGCTGACAGCTAGAATGATAAAACCACCAGGCACACCACTAATAGAGCAATCAGAATTCTGAATGGAGGGTGTTATAAGAATCGGTGGTGTATTGACAACACAAGAAGCTACATTCTGATTGATCCCAATATCTGCCACTATCACAGCTTCATACAAACCCGCATCTGTCGCCGCTCCAATCAACGGAGAGCCCGGTGACAACTCATAATAAGGTACCACTCTATTGTCGAACAGCGGATCCACATCAGTACGACCAACCTCTTCTGTAACACCTGTTACACCTGCCAGTCTGCTGATGCGAGCCATATTGGAATTACTTACAAAAAGATTCATCTCTCCTTGCTGAGAAATATTAGCACCTAATGAGATGGAAGTCATACCCTGATCCCATAGGTTGCAGTTTTTGATGTACACATCTGCCCTAGCTGCATCATCATTCGCGATAATCTCAAAGCCTTGAGGATTAGAAGGAGAAGGCAATACTATCGTTGTATTTATCGCTTGCATTCTTACATAACTGGATTCAGGAATTCTCACTATGATTTCTCTGTTCTGCTCTGCAAGCTGCGTATTAATAACAAAAAACTCTGAGTTCGGACCATAGCCCCTATAGAAAATGCCATAGCTATCACCAAAGGCACTGTTATTATAAAAACTACAATTAGAAATACTGGTGTACCGCCTCTGAAAGCTTGCAGAATCAGCAGACGCTATATCAGTCAAGGCAGAATGATCGAGCTCGATTCCATCGTGAATTTTAGTTTCATAATTGGGTTGAAAATTAAAGTCAATATCTGAATAGATAGTTCTGTATTCATAGGGGTCGTAAATATCCTCGCATTGCTTCCAACCTCCCTGCACCATGACCCTATCAGGAAGATCAGCGAATTCATGCCATTGTACAAAGTCTCCTGTATAATTGCCTTCTTCTAGTCTTATCAGCAACGCTGCGCTAGGATCAACCGTGGCTGACACCAGAGCTTGCATTTGTGGTATCGTTGTCTCAGGTTTAATCCTAATATGCGGTGGGCTGGAAACATCTCGTGGATCTGTCCGTAACTGATACTCGTAGAGATTCCATACCTGATCACAATCTTCATCACCGAAGGCATCAATCGGGTCACATTCATCTAGACCGTTAGCTATTTCCCAGGCATTGGGCATACCATCGTTGTCGGAGTCTTCTAGTGTAAGGTCGCATAGAGGACCAGTCAGGAATACGCTACAGGTATCGATGCAGTCATTGGCATCTGTTACAGTGACTGTATAGGTGCCTTCAGCGACACCTGACAACAATGGGCCTGAAGTAGCCGCTAGATCACTCCACTTAAAATCATAAGGTGAAGTTCCCCCTGTCACTTCTGACACTGCACTATCCTCGTTAGCCATACAATTAATCTCGATATCAGAATTCTGATTGACAAAAACAACGTCTTGGATAATACAAGTCGTATCATCTACACTTTTGTATTCCAGTATATAAACATTAGCACCCAAATTCTCAAAGATATTGCTGGTCTGAAATGGCTGTCCTAATATCGAATAGGTGTAAGCTGTTATCTCGTCTGGAGGTGTTATCGTGATAGTTCCATTCTCTTCGCCACAATTAGCTCTGGTAGTCATTTTTTCAAAATCATCCGGCTCTAGAGCCTCTACAATATGTTCACCTAAATAAAGTGTACAATCATCAAGATAAATCTGGGCCCACAATTCATAAGTACCTGGTGCCAAATTTTCTTGAGGTGCATTTGTAAAACTTACCCCATCCAAAGAATACTGAGCATAATAAGGTACAAAGATTGCTGGGTCCATATACCCGACATAATCTACAGATATGGAACCGTTGTCATTATCACAAGCAGCCTTTTCTATTTTAATTTCAAAATCTGATCTGTTTATTTTCAGTGCCTTATTAAAACCTATGTCAGGCGTTGGTCCATAATAAGCCATTCCCAAATCTATTCCTTCCCCTTTGTAAGGGCTATTACTTTGTAGAACCAAAAAATCTTCTTTTGTAGAATCAAATAAGGGATCTATAGGATTCTGATATCTTCCTTTGATAACAGAATTATAAATATTCAAGGCAGAAAAATCTGTGAAAGTTAAATCGACTGATCTTATCTCATCAACGAGGTACAAAATAGAATTAGAAATATCCACATCTGCAATGGCATCATTAAGAACTTGAACTGCCATGTTTCGGCCAGACAAACCACTATCATAATTAGTCATAGTGGCATTGGTAATCTCTAAAAAACTTACAGCGTCATCTGCTAATCGAACATCAAGTGAATTACTAATTCTCATGTCTTGTTCATCAAAGAACATAGCGCAATTTAAAATATGGGAATGATTGATGCCGCTGCCACGGACTCTGATATTTATATCATCTCTGAGATTATCTACGAAACTGGAATTATAGAAACTGTAGTGACTCAGTCCAGATTCTGACCTTAGACTTAGTGGAGGTTCAGCATCTTTGAGATGTATACCGTCCAGAATGAAGGTCGACCATTGCACATTTTCTGTAGCAGTCAGAATAAATATATCATTACCCGCAGTAAGCGCTCCACTGAAGCGACTCACCTGTGAAAACGGGTCATACTTAGTAAAAGTATTATCCCAGCCACCTTGGAAAAGGATACGATGGTCTTCAGTCTTATTGACTTCAGAAAATAAGAGATTATAATCTCCTTCTGAGAATTTCACATATAGCGTTCCGCCAAAAGCAGCCGCTACCAAGGCATCGAATTCTTGCTGACTTGTCTGCGGTGTGACTTGACTCACTTGTGGAGCAGTGTCATCATTAGGATCAGTTTGCATTTGATACTCAAATAAATTGATCACATAATCCCCGTCGTTATCACAGTAAGCATCTGTAGGATCACAACTATCCAAGCCATTTGAATCCTCCCAAGCATTGGGCATACCATCATCATCGTTATCCGTCGCTTCGTCTTGTTCCAAAGTATAAGTTGTCCTGAAGTAATGACAACCATCTAGAGAACGAACCCAAATGTCATATTCCCCAGCTGACAACCCCGCTAAGTCTTGCTGATAACTAAGCTGGTCTAGAGAAAATTCAAATTCCGTTTCTGGCAAAATAGAAGTAATCGCTAAGCGCCCATTCTGAGCATCACAATTAGAATAGCTACTGGTAAAATAAAACATGTACGGTTTGTAGATTCCCACAAGGCCTACAACAGAAGAAGAAGTCACCCAACCTAGGTCAACACCATTTCCTTCTATGTCATTGATGTCAGCAGTGACATTATTAAGGTCAGTGATCCCTGTTTGCTGGTTTCTCACGATGCCACCCATATTGGTAGATTCTACAAAAATATCTAAGGAACCCAAAGGTGCACCTTGTTGTGTGCATCTTATTGAATTATTGGCAGCATCCGTTCCTAGGTAACAATTAGTGACTTCCAGATTCAAGGAAGATGGTCCTGTCAAGTTACAAGTGACGGGAACAATATCGAGATAGGAGTCGAGACTGTTGTTAAATAATCGGACGCTTAGACTATCGCCTCCTGATTGATTTATCTCTAAGACATCGAGGGCATTACCATTCAGATGCCGCGAGATAAATACGTCAGCCCGATTTCCGACACCAGCTTGGTTGATTACAATTTCTATCCCGACATCTCCCTTGGTATAATTATATTCTGAACTTATACGGCCTGGGAAACTACCATTCGTGATCTGAATAGTAGAGTTGTATCCCATATCCAGAGAATGCAAAATGATCGTATTATGATCTGCATCTGAAATGAAAGCACCAGACTTATTAAAATTCAGGTTACCATTAAAATCTGAGCGCCCTTCATCATAATAGGCATGATCTTCTGTCCAGCCCCCTTGTATCATGATATTGATACTATTATCTTGGTAGAGATTAGTCGGTAAATTATATCCAAAGTCATAATCGCCAATGGCTAATCTCAAGACAGTGGGCGGACCCTCATGTCTTTCATTGACCAGTTGTGCAAATGCTGCTGCTGTGATGGTAGGACTTACATTGATATGTTGCGGTGACTGCTCATCATAGGGATCTGCACCCAGCTGGTACTCATATAGATTCCTGACAAAATCGACATCTGGATCACATAAAGCATCTGTAGGGTCATTTATATCCAGTCCATTGGCGATTTCCCAGCTGTCTGGGATACCATCATTGTCGGTATCAGTATCCATCTGACCAAAAAGCGGAGACGTAAACAAGAAAATCAGGATTATGCTTCTGGTAAAGTCTTTACACATTTTCAATGGATGTTTACAAAGTTGGATAAACAATGGGTTACATAATAATATTTGTTTGTCAGGCCCTTATGTTGCATCCAGACCCATTAATAACTAAGATATAATGAAGTATTAATAAAGTTGTCCTTATTACTGTGTCTTAGGCAGTATCTTTCCTCTACATTTAAGCGAACAGTGAATGAAGAAATGGATCAATGCGTGGAAATACAACTGTCCCAGATGCAGAAAATCACCCCTTTTCACCCAGCCTTTTGATATAAGCAAACCCCTGGAAATGCCCTATGCTTGTAGCACTTGTGGCCAGCTCTATGAGCCAGAACCCGGTTATTATTTTGGAGCCATGTTCATATCCTACCTGATCTCTTGTGCGATATTGCTACCCATTGCCTTGATTCTTAATTTTTTCACTGCCCTTACGGTCAATGGTATCATGGTCGTCATTATGTTGATAGGAGCTATTTTATTCCTCAGAATACTGAGATTATCCAGATCTGTATGGATACATATCATGATCGGTTACGACCCCAAAGCTGTACAGCGATTCCAAGAAAGAAAAAAGAAAGCTGCCGTATGATCATTAACCTCACTTACCCGGACAAGAAAACTGAACGATCCATCGCTGAGATGATTGGCCCAGCCTTTGGATTCGTAGAGCGCATCAGAATGAAAGGCATCGGTTGCGCCAAGATGCAAATAGTGGAAGCCAGCACTGAAATCCAGAAATTAATAGCTCAGAATACTGATACGGCGTATTGCAATCTCGAGCTCAGAAAAGTGGGCTTGCTGGTGGGGTTCAATTCTACAGGCAGAATCTATGGCTGGTGCATACCTTATCACAAGCTGAGCATATATTGCAACGGCGGGAAGCTGACTGTATTCGGGCCTAAGCATAGTGTTAAGGCTGTTGCACCTTTCAATGGCAGCATAGATAAGAAATTCCTGGGCAAGGTGCTGAAGCTTAAAGCTGGGGTGCGGGGAGACCTGTGAATCGCCATCTATGCTAAATTGACCACAACAAGTAATAATTACTTACAGTACCAAACGAGTATAGTTACCCAACTGTATTAGCCCAAGAGATTTGGACCATCCTCTAAACAGGTAATATCTATTCAGTTAAGCACAGGCAAAATTCACGGAATGTGCTATAATGTGCCAAATACGTTTTGCATAAGTCAGCATCCTCTGTCAATTCCCTAATAATACTCAAACTTTCACTTTGAAACTTTAAATTTTTTAGAGTTTATACTGTGATTGGAAATTGTGGATTTCATACGCAAAAATAAGATAGCTGCACTATTGCAAACCTTGTTAATGTGGAATAATCGTACAACTTTACTAAGTTTCAAGCCAAATATTAAAGGATTCAAATTAAATGACAATGATCGTTATTATCTACATCTAAGCAGTAAATAAACTAGGTAATATAGGTTACAACAATTTAAAAAAATAAAAGCTTAATCTTTATAACTTAACTAATAAAATAATTTCAATATATTCGCTAGTCTTTTAGAAATAGTCATATGTTAAAAACCATATATACAATAGGTAAAGAAATCAGCGCAGGACGTGATTTATGGAAAGATATTATTGAAACTAAAGCCGAAGTACAAAAAGAAGGATTTAAGTATTTAATCTTAAATGTCATCTTCGATCTTGACCATAATGAAATAATAATCTCAAGAGATAACTTGGAAAACTACGAGAGCTCTTTCGAAAACCTGAAGGAGTTAGTTCTTTTAAAGACTTTGGGAAGGAACATGAAGTCGCCCTATTTGTGTGTTGACAATAAAAAGATTGAAAATCTCTTCAAAGCATTATTCGGCAAACTCGACAAAAAAGGAGATTTTCCCGATAAAGGAGATTTGGCGCAAGCGATTGAAAATGATTTCCCAGAACTATCCGAAAGCCCTGTTATTGCACTATTGAAAAAAATGACCGTTTTCAAAGATACTTTTGAAAAAAAATTCAAAAATCCAAAAGGCAAATTTACTTTAGAAAAGATCAATGAATCGCTTGAACTTTCAAATAAAAGTAAAATTGTACTGATTTATCCAACTGTTACTAGTAAGAAATTGGAGCTTAAGGATGAAAAAATATCTAACATTGAAGGTTATAAATCTTACTTAAAGAAAAAATTTTTGAAATTAAATACCGAAGGATCAAGCGATAAAAAAATTTGTTACGCTTCGGGAAAAGAGCAGGAAGACGTTCAGGAAGTCAATTTTTCGGGTAGGTATAATATCAATAAGTTTTTTGTCCAAGAGACAAAAAACTATGCTACTGAATTTAACAGCAAAGACTTTAATAAAAATTACCAAGTTTCGAAAGAAATTCAAACTTATTTAGATCGAGGTTCTGATTATATTTTAAATAATCTCGTTACGCCTATTGCTAATGTTCGCCATATAGTTCTTCCTCAGTTTTTGAATACTAAAAAAGATATTACCCGGAAACTTGCAGATATTCTAGCTCACACTGATTTACTGTTTAATGCAACAAAATTTAAACAGTTTGAAGCAAATCTGAACAGGAAGAAAGACGACTCTGTCTATTGGCTAAATTTTATAGCAATTGATACGGACGGGAATTATTTCAAAGCAGGAAACTTAATCAAGGACGTAAGCAAATTTCACTTTTTAGTACTTATAAATGAATTAAGAAATTCAGGGGAACTACTTTCTCCGTGGTTAGGAAAAAAATATTCCTTTAACCTAAATCAGATGTACCAGCTAATTCCTGTAAGAAAAGACAAGGAAAACATTAATCAAGCATTGAGCCTTTTCGCTTCACTTTTAGAATCTCGAAAATTAGACCTAAAAAAACTCTATCAACATTTTACGGAGCTTATTTTATGTCATTGGTATGGGCGATACCGGAGCTTCACTAATGTAAGAAGTTTTTACAGCGATTTTGACTTTGCAGCTAAAGATGCCGTTTTCGGTTACTTGGCTTTCATTAATACTTTACGACAATTAAATATTTTAAAAAACTCACCGCCTATGGATAATGTAATCAAAGAAAACATTGCGGAAGATGTTCAAAATTTCTTCGATACAATGGATTATCAACCTGCTCAGTGTGCCCTTTTCTATTTGGGAAGAACATTAAGCCAAGCTGCCTATGCCCAACAAAAGAAAGGAAACAAAAAGGCAGTTTTAGAAAAAATCAATTATAACGGAATGGATAAACGAAGTATTTTCCGCTTATCAACTGATCTTTTCGAAAAAGCAAAACAATATGATATTGTTGAAAAAATGCAATGGAATCTTGCCGAATTTAATCGGCGATTCGAATTCAATAATTGGAATATGAATCCGCAAGAAGCACTCTTTTTCATTTTGTCAGGTTATACCTACGGGATCAAATCAAACCCAGGTACCGAATCTGAACCAGAAACAGATAACGAATAAAATTCAATCAATTAAAAATCACAAAACATGATTTCATATAATTCAGACTTTCTCTTTATTTATGAGGCTATTCAATGTAATCCGAACGGCGATCCTGATCAGGAAAACAAGCCTAGAATGGATTACGATACCAACATAAATCTCGTGACTGATACAAGGGTTAAACGATATATCCGCGACTTTCTAAAACAGCAAGGGAAAGAAATTTTCGTTGATATGGAAGGAGAGGCTAAAGTCACTATGGATGATAAATTACGAGCAGTTTTAGGCAAAATTTGGAATGACGACGAAACAATGAAATCATTGATTGCTAATGAAGAATTGTTCAAGGCATATCTAGGATTAAAAGGAAAAGATGCCAATGAGACTATAAAAAAATTGGTCAATAAAAAGCCTGGGAATAAAGCTGTCAATCTTGCAATCTTATCCGGGTTAGTAAGACAGAAATTTATTGATATTCGACTTTTCGGAAGTGCTTTTGCAGTTGACGGTTTTAATAGTTCTATGACTGGAGCAGTTCAATTGAATTGGGGATATTCATTGAATAAAGTTCATCTAATGGATTCGAACACAATTGTCTCGATCATGAATGACGGAAATAGCACTTTCGGTAAAGACTATCGAGTAAAATACAGCCTATTGAGTTTTCACGGAACAATCAATAAAGCCGCTGCGAAGACTACAGGAATGACTGATAACGACAGAAACGATTTTCGAAATTCGATTTGGCAAAGTCTAACAGCTAATCCAACTCGGACAAAATTAAACCAGTACCCTAAAATGTATCTGGAAGTGGTTTACAATGATGGTTTTCATAACGGCTATTTTGGAGATTTAAGAAGTCATATTTCTGCTAAAGCAAAATCGGGAACTGATGATCGTGAAGTCAGAGGATTAAACGATTTAGATGTCAACTTAAAAGTGTTGATCGCTGAGTTAAAAGCCCAAACAGGTGAAGGTAAACCCATCCGAGAAGTTATTTTAAAAACTTCTCCTGACTTTGAGAAACTCCTTGGATAATGGAAATTATCAGTTTCGATATCTCGGGGAAGTTCGCGCATTTTCGAAAATTCTATGCAAATAATACAGCGATGAGCTATTTTATTCCGCCTCGAACGACAATTATAGGTATGCTTGCCGCTTTACTCGGAAAAGATAAAAACAGCTATTACGAATCAATGGCTTCAGATAAATTAAGAATTGGGGTCAGAATACTTTGTCCTCTCAAAAAGTCTTTTCATCGATTGAATTTTTTAAAAATTCTTGGAACCGGGGATTTTAGAGGCAGGCAAGGCAGAGTACAAACTCCGTTTGAAATTGTTTCAGGTATGAGACCTGGATCAGATGATGTAAAATATCGAATATACATTTCCTGCTTCGATACGGGCAAAGACGTTTTTGATGAATTAGAATCTGCTTTTCAGACACAAAATTTTAAATACAACTTGACTCTAGGAACAGCTAATTTCTCTGCGTCAGCTTTCAGATTTCAATTTTATGATCAATCTCAGATTGAATTGGTTAACGGAGGTGACGATTTTTCAATAATTCATTCTGCTCTTTGTTCAGACAAAGCAAATGAAATCGGTTTTGAAAAAAATCGAAAACTCTTTATTGAAGAAGAACTAATTCCTTGTGATTTCGTAAAAAATGGAGACCGAGAGGTTTCAAAAATGAACAGAGTAATTTATTCGATTAATGAATTGCCAATACCTGTAAAATTAGAAGGCGAATACTACAAGTTATCAGGAACTTCTGAAACAGAACACATCACTTTTATTGAATAATTAATGGCTGATTTCTACTCACATTCCGGCATCGATGACAATGGCAAGAAAATCGGAACTAAAGAGTTAAAGGTTCACACTTTTGGCGTTCTGGAGAAAGCCTTAGAAAGTTTTTTTCCTTCTCTGAATTTCAAATATTCATCAGAAGAATTGTATCAATTGGTTCGGACAGTTTGTTTGTTTCATGATTTGGGGAAGTACACTTCCTATTTTCAGGATTATCTTTTGGGCAAACCCAATTTTGATGAAATTTTAAAAAGGCATGCTCGATTTGGTGCTCATGCCATTCATAATCTTTACAAAGAGAATAATGAACTTGCATGGTTAGCTTATTATTTAGTCAGAAATCATCATCGAAGTTTACACTATCCGCTATTGGGTGACACTTTACTTATTTCAGATGATGCAGAAAGATTGGAAGCTGATTTTGAAAAGCAGAAACAAAGTATTCTTTCTTCAATAGTAAAAATTGAAAATGATATTGGAATTGAAAATTTAGAGCAATATCTAATGACGCCAGACAGCGATGATCTTTATAACTTTTTGGAAGAATGGTTAGAAGATGAAACGGATATGCAAAATTACTTTCTTATCAATTATTTATTTTCTCTCCTTATTGAAGCCGATAAATTAGACGCTTCTTATACTGAAAAATTCAATCGCTCAAATATTCCGGCAAATGCCGTAGATTTATTTTTAGGACAAAAAAAATCAATTGATACGCCTCAAAACAGGTTAAGAAACTATGTCAGATCAGAAGTGATTTCAAAACTTAACGACTCGGATGTTTTAAAAAAGCGAATATTCATTTTAGCTGCTCCTACCGGAATCGGAAAAACATTTACCGCTTTAGATTTTGCTTTGGGCTTGCGAAAAAAGCTTCCAAACAATCCTCAAATCATTACTGGTTTACCTTTTATCAATATTATTGAGCAAACTATCAGCGAATATGAAAAGGTTCTAAAACCACATGGTATCGAAGTCTTAGGACATTATCAGTTTGCTGACGTCATAGGCGAAAACAAAAAAGAATCTAGCGGAGAAAACGATAGTGAAAAGAATTATAGCCAAAAACGAATGGAATTGAATACATGGCAGGGAGATGTTATAGTCACATCCTTTGTTCAGTTGCTGCGGACTATGATTTCGAACAAAAACAAATTACTGCTTAGATTCAATCACTTTGCCGGAGCGATCATAATCATGGATGAAGTTCAAAGTCTTCGATTGGAACAAGTACCGGTGATTGGTGCAGTTATTTACTACTTATCTAAATTTCTAAACACTCGTTTTTTATTAATGACTGCAACCAAACCGCTCATTTTCGAATTAGCAGATCGAGAAATTTTGACAAAGCAATTTGGAATTGAATCTGTAAAAGAGGTGAAGCCGCTGCTCAATAGACCAGAAGATATTTTTAAAAAATTTCATCGCACCAAAATTGTCCCTGCTTTTAAAAACAAATTGAAAAGCAGCGAAGATTTTATCGAACTTTTTAAAAATTATTGGACAACTCAAAAATCATGTTTAATTGTTTGCAACACAGTAAATCGGTCGATTCAAGTTTTTAGATCGGTCGAGGCTTTTTTGAATAAAAATGAATACAAAAATTCACTTTATTATCTGTCAACAAATGTCGTTCCTGCTCAACGATTAGGAATTATCGTTCAAATCAAAAAAGACTCAAAAGAAGGGAAATCACCGATTTTGATTGCAACACAGGTTGTAGAAGCCGGAGTAGATTTAGACTTTGACATGGGTTTTCGAGATTTAGCACCAATTGATTCTATTGTTCAAGTTGCAGGTCGGATAAATCGAGAAAACTCACCAGATAGAGAATACTCACCGCTATATGTCATGGATTTTGGTGATTGTGAAAAAATATACGGTGTAATAACTGAAACACAATCAAAAAACGCTTTAGGACAAAATGAAACCTTAGAACCAAAATACTACGAATTAGTAGAGAATTACTTTTGGAATGTTTCTAATAAAAACAGCTACAGTTACTCTCGAAAATTATTCGAAGGAATTAAACAACTTCGATATGATGGAGATAAAACTGACGCATATATTCCCATAAGTCATTTCAAAGTAATTGAAGGAAGCTGGCACTCGGTTTCAGTTTTTATAGAGCTAAATGATGAAGCAAGAAATGCCAAAGAGGCTTTTTTGAAAAAAATTACGAAACGAAGCCGAAAAGAAAAATATGAGCTAAAAGATTGGTTTGATCAAAACTTTAAAAGATCATTTCATCAACATATGATCACCGTTCCTAAGTATCTAACAGACGAAATCCCTTTGATTGATGAAACCAAACCGGATATGGAAATCAAATATGTTTCAATGGAAGAAATCCCGAATTGGTATCTCAATTCTATTGGGTTTAACAGAGAACGGGTTATTAACCATAAGTTAGAGAAAAATAAATCACTAATCTTCTAAACCCAATGCACCTAACCACCCTATCCTTCCCGGAAATAAAACTCCGACAGTCTGATGGACATAAGCTCAGAGGATATTTTTCTAAGATATTCGGAGATGAATCAGACTTATTCCATAACCACAATGCAGATGGCAGTGCCATATATCGCTATCCACGCATACAATTCAAAGTAATAGAGCAAGTGCCCTACCTCATCGGTCTCGATGATGGAGCGGCCTTGCTGGTAGAGCGATTTATGCAGATAAAAGAACTGAAACTGGATGACAGAACCTATACTCTGAATCAAAAAAACATCAAAAGCTTAGACCTCTCACTAGGCCTGATAGAAGATCTTATCTCCTACAAATTCTTGAGTCCCTGGATGGCGCTTAATCAGAAAAACCATACGGCATATTTAACTATGGATACTGTACAGCAAGCAGAGTTACTGAAACGCATACTCACAAGCAATATGCTGAGCTATATGAAGGCATTTGGCTGTCTGGTAGAGAGTAAAGTCCTGGTACAGCATTCATTAAATACCATAACCACCCAGTTCAAAAATCAAACTATGGTAGCATTTAAAGGACAATTCACTACTAATGCCTTACTGCCTGATTTTATCGGTCTGGGAAAATCAGTGGCCAGAGGATATGGTGCCATTAAAAAAATCGCCTGAAAATCGCAGTCGCTCGATATCAGAATTTGAACACTGGAAAATAAATCATAAATTTAGAATATGAGAAAATGGACTTACACTGCCCATATAGAAAAGGATGAAGAGTCTAATCTTTACTACGGCTACGTACCCTCTCTACCTGGCGCCCACACTGAAGCTGCAGATATTGCAACCTTACATAAAAACCTGGAAGAAGTCATTTTGCTATGCCTATCAGAAATGACTGACCAAGAAAAAGAAATAGCAACTACCCGATTTATGGGTACGCATCAGGTATCAGTTTTAGTATGAGCAAACTGGTACTCATCAATGCTCAATCTTTAGAAAAAATCTTATTTATACTAGGTTTTATAAATAAGCGCCACAAAGGAAGCCATCGCTTCTATAGACACAAAGATGGCAGATATACGACAATACCTTTTCACGGCAACAAAGATCTCTCAAGACCACTGCTCAGTACTGCCTCAAGCCCTTCTATACCTTCCATGGCAGAAGCTACAGACCAGCTAAGGATGGATTCAATGCCATGCTTAATTATGCCTATGCTATCTTATACGGCAAAGTGGAAAAAGCACTCATCATAGCTGGCATAGACCCCTTTGTAGGATTCTTACACAGAGATGATTATAATTACAAGTCTATGGTCTACGACTTCATAGAACCATATAGGATTTTCGTAGAGGTCCCAATTTTCAGATTATTTTCCGCCAAAAAGATCAAACAAGAACATATAGATGAAATAGCAAATGGCGTAACACTTAATGCCAGTGGAAAAGAAATACTAGTAGAAAAACTTAACAAAGCCTTACTGGTGGTCTAACCCCCTATTAATCGGACAAAATGATGGTGATTAATAATAGTGATGAATATAGTTCATAATTTTGATTCAGCAAGATGCGACCGAAGG
>ENA-ORXM01000559-ORXM01000559.1-marine-metagenome-genome-assembly--contig:-NODE-559-length-63565-cov-5.023532_pt1 | contig 63565 bp, 58 predicted proteins | sample MGYA00237867_ERZ511480 | MGnify/ENA primary metagenome ERZ511480 (study PRJEB26309, sample SAMN06266103) | marine metagenome | isolation source: Algal blade | place: United Kingdom:Sidmouth, United...
CGGAAACACAGGAGTTGGTCGTACCCAAATCTATACCTATAATTTTGCTCATTCTATATGTTTTAAATATTAGTGCTTACTTTCTATTTCGCCTATTAAATGTCAAACAATATGCCAAGCAAAAAAAACTGACAGGATGTCATTTGGGAAATAAATCGGATGTTTTTCAAGCTATAATTTATATATATAACTTATGGGGCGATACATATTTATTTTTCATACTTTCCCAAACATTGGAGCATTCACCAAAACAAGCATGCCATATGAAAACGAATAGACGCAACTTTTTGACCAAAGGAATAGCATCGGCCGCAGGAATGACCGCAGCGGCTATGACCCCATTCTCCATTTTCGGAAACGGCTTGCACGAAACTTCCCGGCCTGAAACCATCGTTCTGCCTGCCAAAAAACGTCCGGCTCCAAAAAATAACATTCGATTTTCCGTTATAGGAATCAACCACGAGCATATCGACGGCATGGTCAATTCCCTCTTAAAAGGAGGTGGAAGCTTAGTTTCGGTCTACGCCAAAGAGCCGGACTTATTACAGAATTTCACTAAGAAATATCCGAACGTAAAAGTTGCCAAAAGTGAAGCGGAAATTATTGAGGACAACTCCATACAACTAGTAGCTAGTTCTGCCATACCTGTAGAAAGGGCACCGTTGGGAATTCGTGTAATGCAATCCGGTAAGGACTATATGGTCGATAAACCCGGAATCGTCAATTTCGGGCAATTCGAGGAAGTAAAAAAAGTACAAAAGGAAACTGGCCGTATCTATTCTATCAAATACAGCGAGCGTTTGGGCAATCCGGCCTCGGTAAAGGCCGGTGAATTGGTGCAAAAAGGTGCTATAGGAAAGGTGGTACAGCTTATCGGCCTCGGGCCACATCGCATGCGCCCCGAAAACCGACCCGATTGGTTTTTCTATCCAGAAAAAGCAGGCGGTATTCTCTGCGATATCGGTTCGCACCAATGCGATCAGTTTCTTTTCTATACCAACTCCAAACAAGCGGAAGTCAGTTTTTCCCAAATAGGAAACTTTAATATCCCAAAATATCCCGATTACCAAGATTTTGGCGATATGAGCGTACGCAGCAAACATGCCACGGGATACATCCGTATCGATTGGTTCACTCCTGAAGGTCTAGGTACCTGGGGCGATGGCCGAACCTTTATTCTTGGCACCGAGGGCTATATCGAAATGCGGAAGTATATCGATATAGCCGGTCGTGAAGGTGGTAATCATTTATTTCTCGTCAACCAAAAAGAGACCAAATACTTCGATTGCAGCAATGTTCATTTGCCCTACGGTGAACAGTTGGTAAACGACGTGGTCGACCGCACCGAAACGGCCATGACCCAAGACCATTGTTTTTTGGCCACTGAACTGGCACTAACCGCTCAAAAAACAGCCTTTCAAATCAATGTTTGATTTTCTGACAATCCTGTCCGGTGCAGCATAAAATTCAAGAATAAGGCTACCTTTGCCTTGTTCAAATTGCCGTCGTATGGAATGCATCAGTATTTTTGATATGCTTAAAATCGGGGTCGGTCCCTCAAGTTCGCACACTTTGGGACCTTGGCGTGCGGCAGAGCGATGGATTTCAGAATTAAAAGTTTCGAACCTGTTCCCGGAGGTCATAAAAGTCCAGGTGCATTTCTACGGATCACTCTCGCTAACAGGAAAAGGGCATGCTACAGATCTTGCTGTGATACTGGGATTATCAGGTGCCGATCCTGTGGAAATTCCCGTTGAAGATATACATGCGATTATCGGTACGGTTAAAAAAAACAACCAACTGATTTTTGATGGGGAGCTCCCCCTGTTTTTTGAGCCTAAAAAAGATATTATTTTCCATCGGAAATTTTTGGAGTTTCATCCCAACGGCATCAAATTCGAGGCAACCCTGAAATCGGGTACAAAGAAATCGAATACCTACTACTCCATCGGCGGAGGATTTGTGGTCGTCAAGGAGCGAAAAAATGCAAAACGGAATGTTGCCACTTTTGGCAATTTCCCGTTTCCGATCCAAAAGGGGAATGAACTGCTCGACTACTGTCGGCGAGAAAACAAATCGGTCTCAGAAATCGTTTTGGAAAACGAACGTGCACTGCGTACCGATATTGAAATCGATAATCAGTTAGAGCGTGTCTGGGATACCATGTTGGAATGCATGTACATTGGCTGCCATACTGAAGGCAAACTCCCTGGCGGATTGAATGTTCAGCGACGTGCCTACGACTTGAACAAAAACCTCATTGGGGATGAACAATCTTATTCTTCGCCCCAAGCATGGCTGGAAACCATCAGAAAAACTGAGGTGAAGTTTCGGCAGATACTCAAATGGGTCAGTTGTTTCGCCTTGGCCGTTAATGAGGTAAATGCATCTTTGGGACGTGTTGTTACGGCACCTACCAATGGCAGCGCCGGAGTTATTCCCGCTGTGCTGATGTATTATTTGGTTATCGAAAATCACAATGCGGATTTCAATCACATCAAAAAATTTCTTTTCGTCGCCGGTGAAATCGGAAGTATCTTTAAAAAAGGAGCCACCATCTCAGCCGCCATGGGCGGTTGCCAAGCTGAAATCGGGGTTTCCTCGGCAATGGCAGCGGGTGCGCTAACCGAGCTCTTGGGTGGTTCGCCAGAACAGGTTTTGATGGCCGCCGAAATTGCGATGGAACATCATTTGGGTCTTACCTGTGATCCTATAGGCGGGCTGGTACAGATCCCCTGTATCGAACGCAACAGTATGGGCGCCATCAAAGCTATAAGCGCTGCAGAACTTGCCTTACATTCCGACCCCCAGGACGCCAAGGTACCATTGGACAAAGTGGTCGAGACTATGTGGTCTACTGCGAAGGATATGAGCTCGAAATACAAGGAGACCTCCGAAGGTGGTTTAGCGGTCGGGATTAACATGAGTGACTGTTAATCCATTCTTCTAGCAGTTTTTTATACTGAAGTACAAAACTGATATGTGAAATATCATAACTTAATCTCTAATAACTCCCCCCACTGCGTAGTATATCGCGGGCTACGTTCCGCTTTAATAAGCTCCCACTTTTTAATTCGTTTGCGCGTACCTAACATACTTGAGGATACTGTAGCTTTTCCGAATTTGGTGTTCAATCCATCCACAATTTTTGTGAGCTCGCTTTGCGATGTCGAAAGCTCCTGAAACAAATTTCCCTGTACATGATGCTTGGGAACGATTCCCAATAAGTTAACACCAACCTTCTTGTAACGGTATCCGGGCCGGTATATCCTACGGAGCGCTTTTTTGGCTTCCGTAATCAACGTGAACGTACTGTCGGTAGGTAGTGCCAATGTTACGGTAATACCATTTGAATATTGTTTATCGATATCACTGTGGTAATTGGTCGTCAGAAACACGTTGATGCGGGTAGCACAAGAATTTTGGTTACGCAGCACTTCGGCAACTTCCATAACATAGTAGGAACAGGCTTCCTCGATGAGTCCGAGGTCGGTCAATTTTTTTCCGAACGATTTTGCCGTACCGATAGCTTTTTTCAGTTTGGGTTCCGTGACGAATTCCATAGCAGTTTCGCCACGAAGCTCACGCCATGTACGTTCGCCGACCACGGTCATCTCCTTTCGCACCCAGGCCAATGGCAATTGGGTAAAACCATAGGCGGTATGAACATTTATTTTCTGTAAGCGTTCGCGGTGTTTTCTGCCAATGCCCCAAACGTCTTTAATGTGGCACCAATGTAGTGCCTCCAATCTTTTTTCCTCCGTATCCAGAACACAGACGTGATTTTTTTCAGGTATTTTTTTGGCCATCCGATTGGCCAGTTTGGCAAGTACCTTTGTCTTTGCTATCCCCACACCTACCGGAAGCCCAGTATATCGCAATATTGTTTTTCTGATACGGTGTCCATGTGATTCCAACGTGCCATAATCGACAACGGACAAATCTAAAAACGATTCGTCGATGCTGTAGATTTCAACACGGGGCGAAAAAGTGTTCAAAATATTGATGACCCGCTGTGACATTTCACCGTACAAAGTATAATTGGAAGAAAAAAAGACCACGCCATTTTCCTTCAATTGCTTTTTTATCTTGAAAACAGGTTCGAACATCGGTATATTCGTCAGTGCCTTGGCCTCTTTGTTCGCAGCGATAATACAGCCGTCGTTATTAATGAGCACCACGACCGGACGGCCAAGCAGGTCGGGCCTGAACACCTGCTCACAGGAGGCATAAAAACTATTGCAGTCTACAAGCGCTATCATCTTGAACAATGTATAATATAGGTGATAACGCCCCAGAGCATAATCTCTTCGCGCAAACCGCACCCTGGAATACGGATAATCTTAAATTCACCCTCGTCTACAATCAGGGCTAAGTTATTATCCTTAGGATGGATTGACCGGTCGATTATCAAAACATCGTTAGCCATGATATTAAATTCTGCTAGGGAATCTCCAACGACCCGTACAAAAAAAGTAGCATCGCTATTGGTAATGAGCTCTTGATGCAAATTGATCGTAGGCTCGAGATAATGGGTCGCGGGACTGGGAAAACCGGTCTGCTTCGATACACCCGCTTCGTGTCGCTGTTCGACCTTTTTAAGTTTTCCATTAATTAACATTTCCATAGTTCAAAATTATGGAATTAATCCATAATTTTGGAATAAATCCACATACTATTTTTCTGAAATTGTATGTAATTTAAACTGATACCCCGAGTTTGCTATGACTACAAAAATTGACATTACCTCATCGGCCTTTGAAAAAGGCATCGATTTTGCAAAAAACTTTCTTGACAAACTGATTATGCCCATTGTGGAAGAATCGGGCCTATTAATTAAGGACAAGGCCACATTTTGGCGTTTGAAAATCCAAGTGCGCATCTTGAACAAAGCAAAAAAAATCTGTGAGAAAAATGGAATTTCCCCAAAAACGATTTCCTTGAAATTATTATGCCCACTGCTTGAAAATGCTTCGTTGGAAGAAGACGAAGTGCTTCAAAACAAATGGGCCGTACTATTATCAAATCTCGTCGATTCCGAACAAAATATCGAGAATCAGGTGTTTCCATATATACTCAGTCAAATTTCTATCAACGAATTCTCGTTTTTGGAGGAAATCGATTTCAAAAATAAAAAGCGTACCAAACGATTGACCAAAGAATTTAATACCTCTTGTGAAGAAAAAATCAGAGCGCTAAAAATTTTGGAGTCGGAAATCAAAAACTTGAAGAAAAACAGAAAATCTTCCCTTAACCGCGACACAAGCTGGTACGATATGGAAATCGCGAAGCTACAAGTTAAAATCTGTGCGATACAACAGGCCGAGCTTATTGAAAGAATCAATGTGATGAAGGAAATCGATATGCCGCAACCTGTTCCCGAAAATAAAATAAGGGATTTCGAACTATCGAACTTGATCCGGTTGGGTCTGATAAAATTTATACAGGAAAATACGGTGATACCGCAAGTTCTACAGATACCGCAAATGAATCAGCCACCTGGGTATGATTTTTTCGAAGTCGACCTGGATATTAATATCGAATCGAACCACAAATACCTTTTTACGGAATTGGCAAAGTTGTTTATTGACGCCTGTACTGAAAAACAAGAGAGAACGGATAAGAGCTAAGAGCCCCTAGGCGCCTTTGATTCAGTACTTAATCTACTCTGGGAGTAACCGTGAACTTACGAAATGAAACAGGGCCATGGTCACCTTGAATCAGAAACGGACCGGGTTCTCCTTCCTTACTGTCGATAGCTCCACCCGTGATACCGGGGATGTTCTGTTCACTAATGATGGTTTTACCGTTGGCTACAATGGTCACCCTGCGACCAATCAAGGTGATATCAAAAGTTTGCCATTCGCTGGCCGGATTGGCAGCCATTTGGTTCGGCGTGAGAAATCCGTAGATACCCCCAAACAATACACTACTGGGGTCACTGCCATAATCGTCTGTAATTTGTACTTCATGACGGCCCCTGAGATAAATACCACTATTACTTCCCGTAGGGATCTTGAATTCTACGTGCAATTTAAAATCGATAAACTCTTTTTCAGTCACGAGATTTGCTCCCGATTTCGGACTCGTTAAAATTCCGTTTTCGACCTGCCATTGGTTTTTTCCCATGGCTTTCCATCCGTTTAAATCTTTTCCATTAAAGAGTTCTATCGGCTCTCCCCATTTTGGATTTTCAGTGTAGGGTATTTTTGGTGCTCGAACGGCCGTCCAATTATACGTTTTTCCATTTGCATAAACCATGGTTCCTTTTAATCCATCGCCATCCCATTGACCTTCAAATTGCAGATCCGTACCTTCCGACTCCCATTGTTTGGGAATGCTAAAATGAAACTTACCGTCGTTTATCTTTACCTCTGAAATCGGTCTTGCACTACCGTTTGCATATACGAAACGCCCAACAAACGTACTTATGCCCGAATGCCGTATCTCTAGCCATGATGGCAGTTGTTTGCCTTCTTGCTCGATGACCATATCCCATCTGCCTTCGAAGGTATCTTCATCGTTATACATTTGCAATCCCATTTTTTCCGAGTGGTCGTTTATCAGATCTTGACCACCTTCAATCGGTAGATTTTGTGCGTATATAAATGCACTTATCATTATAAAACTGGTAAAGGTGGTCAAATAGCTTATTGATTTCATTTTCATTTGTTTTAAATCGAAGCTATAAATATAGGGAATACGATTCCATATCGACAAAATTTTGTTTGTCTAAGACCTACTAAGGAACTCGCGCGAATTTTTTTATATGATTCCTATATTTTGTTAACTTTAGTAAGTTGAAAGTTTAACAAATAAAAGAACCGCTATTATGAAACCAACAATGGAAAACTCATCGGGCAAATCGCGCCGCTCGTTCTTAAAAAAAGGGGCTATTGCTTCTTCTATTTTTATCGTTCCGAGACATGTGCTCGGGGGTGTCGGCTATCTTGCTCCAAGTGACCGTTTGAACCTAGCGGCTATCGGTGCCGGAGGAAAAGGGACTAGCGACATCAAGAACGCCTCAGTGAACGGGCGCGAAAAAGTGGTCGCCCTTTGCGATGTCGATTTTGAAGGTTCTGCTAAAAGGTCGGTAAAGAATTTTCCAAAAGCCAAGCTGTATGCCGATTACCGTGAAATGTTGGATAAGGAAAAAGGCATCGATGCGGTTACAATCTCAACCCCCGATCACGTGCACGGCCCGGCTGCGGCCTATGCCATGGAACGAGGGAAACACGTATATGTACAAAAACCCATGACCCATAATATTCGGGAAGCTAGAATGTTGACCCAAATGGCTCGAGACAAAAAAATCGTAAGCCAAATGGGCAATCAAGGGGGGTCGAACCCCCTTCTGGGCATGGTTCAAAAATGGATAGACGAAGATACTATTGGCCCAGTATCAAAAGTGCAGGTTTGGACGAACCGACCTGTATGGCCCCAGGGAGGTACCATGCCCGAACCTGATCCGAGTGCCAAGCCAGAAAGTCTCGATTGGAACCTTTGGTTAGGGCCCGCCCCTGAACGGCCATATGTACCCAATCTGCATCCGTTCAGTTGGAGGGGTTGGTGGGATTATGGTACCGGCGCTCTTGGAGATGTCGGTTGCCACTTGATCGACATTCCCTTTAGAACGCTTGGATTAAAATATCCAACCGATGCGGAATGTAGTGTGGGATCCGTCTATTCACAAATGTGGAATGCCGACTATAATCCCGAAGGTTGCCCTGCATCCTCGTTCATCACATTGCATTTTGATGCCACTGAAAAATCGAAAACACCGATAGAAATGACCTGGAGCGATGGGGGAATACGTCCCTCGCATCCCGATATTATCCCTGCGAACAACGATATCGGTGGACCAGGAAGCAAAAATGGAGTACTTATAATTGGCGAAAAGGGAATCATTTCAACCAATATCAACGATAGTAGTCCGCTGACCCCAAAACTATATCTTAACGATGGTACTACGGACTTTGGCCCCGAAACGGAACCAAACGACGAACCGGAATACGGCCACCAACGCAAATGGGTCGATGCCTGTAAGGCTGGTTTCGATAGCGAAGAACACAAGGGCCTGACCTCTTCCTTTGATTATGCAGGCCCCATGACGGAAACCGTACTGATGGGCAATCTGGCCATTCGCAGTTATCTTTTACGAAAAGAAAACGACGAGGGTGAAATGGACTTTTTTGGCAGAAAAAAATTATTGTGGGACGGGGAGAACATGCGCATCACCAATCTGGAGGAAGCCAATCAGTTTGTCGGTCGTGAATACCGAGCAGGTTGGGAAGTCTAAAGATAAAATTCAGTTTAATAAAAGGGTGAAAGACGAAAAAATGGTTTTTATGACTTATTTTTTCGTCTTTCACCCTTTTACTATCCTTTAGGTTCTTCTTTTTTACTACAAATTATACTTAATCGTGATTTTTTAATCTATTTTTCGGTCACAGCTTTCTTTTCTCCGCGTATCAATGATATACACGATTTGCCACCCCTTTTCAGAGTCTTTTACCAATTGAAAGGAATTTACGCCACAATGATGAAAGCTATCGTCAATCCTGAATTCATAGGGAGTCCATGCATTGGCCATGGGGCCATCAATTTGAATGGAGTAGTCTTTTATGATTTCCTCAAATTTTGTGGTCTTTGGAATACCAACGATACGCTTCAAAAAATCTGAGAAACCTTGCGTCTTGACCTCATTATTTCCTGATTCATTCATCGCAATGGTTTGCATAACGATATTGTCGGATACCGTTGTCTTTATCTTTAAGGAGTCCTGCTTATGAAAACCTTCGAAAAATTCCTGAATCGTTTTTTGTACTTCCATTTTCGCCGAATCTTGAGCAGCAACACCTAGAGGAGCTATTATCAAAAACAAAAAAATCAAGTTTTTCATGGGTAGTGTTTTTTCAAACTTAAATAAATTTTTCGTTTCTGATTACCATTCCGGAGAAACCAGAAACTTTTGAAACTTGAAACCATACATTTTACTTACATTTATCCCATAGCTAATAAGAAATTCTATGTCAACTGCTAAAAAAGAATATAAACGGGTAACCGTAAAGTCATTGGTGGAAATGAAAAAAAATGGGGAGAAAATCTCCATGTTGACCGCGTACGATTATTCGATGGCCAAAATCGTAGATTCGGCAAAAGTCGACGTGATTCTCGTCGGTGATTCGGCAAGCAATGTTATGGCCGGGCACGAGACGACTTTGCCCATTACCTTAGACCAAATGATCTATCACGCCACTTCGGTGATTAGGGCCATAGAGAGGGCTTTGGTTGTAGTTGATATTCCCTTTGGTAGCTATCAGAGCGATCCGAAAGAGGCTTTGCGCTCAGCTATTCGTATTATGAAAGAAAGTGGCGCCCATGCCGTAAAATTAGAAGGCGGTATCGAAATCAAGGAATCGGCCAAAAGAATACTCAATGCAGGCATACCTGTCATGGGCCACTTAGGCTTAACGCCACAAAGTATCTATAAATTCGGCACGTACACCGTGCGCGCCAAGGAAGAACAGGAGGCCGATAAACTCATGGAAGACGCAAAACTTCTTGAAAAACTGGGGTGTTTCGGTATTGTACTTGAAAAGATACCCGCGGAGCTAACCAAAAAAGTTTCGGAAAGCATTAGTATACCGACCATTGGAATCGGAGGTGGAAAGCATGCCGACGGCCAGGTTCTGGTAATTCACGACCTTTTGGGCATGACCCATGAATTCAACCCTCGGTTTCTAAGAAGATATATGAATCTCTATGAAGATATGGGTAACGCGATTTCCCAATATGTCAATGATGTAAAGAATAGGGATTTCCCTAGCGATGAAGAGCAGTATTAAAGGATAATAGAATATAGAGAAAAGAGTAAAGACAAAAATACTGTTTGTCATAGTTCTTTAAAACAGTTATTTACAATTATCTAAATGAATCAAAATCTGCAGGATCAACTCCTAAGTGAAATAGTTTGGTCAGCAACCAGACAAGGGGCTTTCCAAAGATCAAAAATCTATAATTCTCAAGTTACGGTTTCTGATAAGGATAAGTCAAATTTTAGAAAATACCTCAAGGATTACTGCTACACTGAGTTTTACAAAAAGCTGCATAAGAAAAAAATTTCAGAGGAGAATCTAATTGAAATAATTCGAAAATTAATTTCTGAAACCAGTGAAAAATTTAAGCCGATTTTAAAAGATGGAGAACTTCAATTCGGAAATGCCCAAAAATTTGTCAATCTATATCTAAAATCATTATGGGTCATGGGCAGGATTGAGGAGCCTCCCCATTTTCCATTAGATCGCTTAATTCAAACTGGATTTAAAAGTATTAAATCGTGGACGGATATGAACGAGAAGGAATATCTTGATGTTATAGAATGTGCAAAAAAAGCGAAGAACAATCCTAAGCAAGGTCTGGCAATTTGGGAAGCTCAAAAATACCTTCAAATTACAAATAAAAATAGAGCCTATTCATAACTTAAAGTGATTTCATGATGGTTTACCAGAACTATTGTTTCTTCATCAGGATTGTGCCCCTTGAGGGGACTTTAGGAGTGTCCTAAGTGAGGTACTTGCCATAAATTTAATGTATAAGTTTATGGCTGGTAATCCGTAAACTCAGTAGTTACGAAATGAAAGTTGTATGATTAAAAAAATAGCAATTTTACTCTTAGTATTGTTGAATATCGGCTGTGATCAGATTTCAAAAGATGTGGTACGTAAAACTGTTGCTCCCAACGATTATATTCAAGTACTTAATGATAATTTTATACTGACAAATGTCGAAAACACTGGGGCGATGTTGGGTTTCGGGCAAAGCTTCTCCCCTATTGTAAAGATTATTTTGTTTCAAATACTACCGATTCTTGTTCTAATCGTATTGCTTTTTCGAATCTTATGGAAAACTAACATGAACCTATGGTCAATCGTAGCTTTTGCATTTGTTATCGGTGGTGGCATTGGCAATCTTATCGATAGAGTGGCGTATGGTTCAGTCACGGATTTCTTTCAACTAAAAATGGGATTTCTCAGAACGGGAATTTTCAATATGGCCGACGTTTCGGTAACTACAGGGGTTTTGTTGCTACTTTTTCTTTCGTTTCGGAGCAATAAATCGGTATTGTAACGGATATGAAAACACTCTCAGACCCCAACAACCTGCAGGTACTTTATGAAGACAATCATTTGATTGCCATCAATAAACGGCCGGGCGATATCGTTCAGGGTGACAAGACCGGCGACATGCCTTTAAGCGAAGTCGTAAAAAAATATCTCAAGAAAAAATACAAGAAACCAGGAAATGTTTATTTGGGTGTCGCCCATCGATTAGATCGCCCAACCTCTGGCATAGTGGTCTTCGCCAAAACTTCAAAAGCCTTGCCTCGCCTCAATAAACTGTTCGCCGAAAAAGCAGCCAAAAAAACCTATTGGGCCATTGTGAAAAATCTTCCCCAAAAAAAGGAAAGCACCTTGATTCACTGGCTTAAACGCAATACCAAACAGAATAAATCCTACGGATATTCAAAGGAGGTTCCGGATAGCAAAAAGGCAATTCTGACCTATTGCTTACTGAAAGAGTTAAAGCGTTATTATCTACTGGAAATCGATTTGCAGACCGGTCGCCACCATCAGATCCGCGCTCAACTTGCAGCCATTGGCAGCCCGATAAAAGGAGACCTCAAATATGGTTTCGACCGTAGCAACAAGGATGGAAGCATACATCTACATGCTCGCGAAATTTCTTTCGTACACCCCGTAAAAAAAGAGCCTTTAGAGATTTTTGCGAAGCCTCCAAATGACCCGATTTGGAACGCATGTTCGTAATTTCATTATATTTAGAAATTGTTTCGTAAACACTATACCATGATAAAAAGAACTCTATTCATTTGCAGCTTTGTGCTTTTGGCTTCCTGTGGCACCTACAATTCGATTGACAGCTTTTACAATGCACATAAAGAAGATGACCAAGTAACAGCCATTCGTGTACCGCGCTTTATGCTTTCGTTACTCAGCAATGTTTCCCCTGAAATGCAATCGCTTATAGGAAACACGAAAGATTTGCGTTATATGCAGTTCCCCAGTGCCACTGCAGAACGTACACGATTTCTGAACCAACAAATGAATGGTATTACGGGAAGTTCATTTATTGAAGTCTATCGCAAAAACAATGAACTGAAACGCAATGTGGTCTCAATTCGCGAAAAGCGTGATGCAGTAAAAGAAATATTGATATATAACAACAATAACCTCAATGGATCATTCCTATACTTTAACGGGAATTTCGACCCGGTAAAAGTCCGCCAGATGGCTAAAAACGAAGAGTTTCAAAAACTGGGTGACGGGCTTATTAGTCAATACAACATGGGCGTTACTCCAGGAATCAATCAAGGGGAAGATAACGGGGAGAAAAATTAACGATACGACCGAATACTTTCGATTATCACAGAAGTCAAAATCAAAGTACCCCCCATAATCGTAGACCAGGCCGGTATTTCCGACAGCAGCAGCGCACCTATCAAAATACCGTACACAGGCTGAATACAACTCAGAATACTCACCGTGGTAATTGAAAACAGCCTAAAGCAGTTAATGAACATCGTATGGCCGATAACGGTAGTAATCAGCACAAGGGCCAATAGGGCCTGCCATTGTCCTCCTACTCCCTCAAAATCATAAAGAAAATAAACGGGTAATAATAGCATGCCTACTATGGCCATTTGATAAGCCATCAGCATAGAGCCCTGATACTTTTCTACCTTCGTTTTCAGAATCAGATTACGTACTGCATAGCACAGGGCAGAAAACAGGCCAGCGCCAATCGCTAGAGTATATTCGTTTTCGAGGCTAAAATCAGGCACTAAAAGATAAATACCGAATAGCACCAAAAGGCCCAACACCAAATGTATTTTTTGAAATCTAGTTTTTAAGAACAAAGGCTCCAAAAAAGCCGTGATTACCGGGTAGGTGAACAATGATAGCATGCCAATGGCGACATTTGATAGCTGTAGCGCCTGAAAATAGGTGACCCAATGAACGCACAATAGTAATCCGCACAGCAAGATGGGCCATCGGTCTTTATTATTCAACTTAAAAGAAACACCTTTTATCCGGCAATAGATGAGCAGAAATACAAATGCCATTACCGCCCTGAGCTCGATAGTCAAAGGGGCAGGTAAAACGATAAATTTACCAAAAGGCCCAGAGGTGCTCAGCAACAACATCGCCAAGTTGATCTCAAGAAAATCACGTGAATTGAAAGAAGTTTTGGCCATTGACTACTTACCTTCTTACGGCCATGGCCTTTTCACGAATTATCTGTGCAACCGGCTTGTTCTCTAAATGGCTCTCGAGCCAAGATATAATATCGAGATATAAAAAGGAACGCTTTTCATACGGATGATCTTCATACTTCTTCAGTTCGGTATGTAGTTTTTGGAACTCGTTTCTAAGTTCATTAGGGTAAATATTACCCAAATTTCTTAAGAACTTGATCATTTCTTTTTGAACCGCATGTAAATCGTTCATCTTTAAAAGAAATTTATAGGTGCTTTTCAATTGTAATTCAAGATGATAGTCCATGCCCGCTTCATAGTGGGCCACCAAACTCAAGACACGCGCAAAACACATAAGATCTTCACGCATTTTTAGGTTTTTATTCCCAATGATTTTTTTGAGATATTGAATACAGGTCTTATTATCACCTATACCAAAGTACAAACAGGCGATTTTATAATACAAAACCATGATATGGTGTGCATCGATACGGCCTTGATGTTTATTGATACCGTATTCCACAATTTTTACCAAATAGAGCCCTTTGCTGAAAGTACCCTCCAAGAAATGGAGATTCAATTTGTTGGCATTGATATAGAGGAAAGCTAACGAAGCGATATTGTCATTTTTAGGAAAACCTTTGTTTTGCACAGCTGTTTCCAATTGCTGAAGTACCTCTTTAAACTGAGAGCTGTATTTTACATAAAACAAAGATTCTAATAAATAATGATTCCCTTTTAAAAAGAATACCGGGTTTAATAAAATCTGTTCTTTGTTTTCATAAAAGAGATCTACCCATTTACTGGCGTATCGGTAAGAAGAAAGAAAATCCTGTACTAAAAAACTATACCAGAGATGCGCTTTGTATAACCATAGTTTTTCTCGAAAACCAAGATTCTCGATTTTATATTTAGGCAGATGGCTCTCAAAATATTCTTTCACCCGCACATAGTCTTCATCACTGCGCACATAACCTACTTTTAACATTAGGCCATAAAGCTGCAAAGAGAGGTTTGAAAGCTTACTGGTCATAACATTTTGGGCCGAAAGTTCTTTGGCCTGAATCGCCAGCTCATCAGCACGATCCGGGATACTGCGCGTTATATACTGGGTCTCTATAATTTTTTCGAGTTCGACAATTTCATAAGCAATATTTTTTTCCTCGTTGTCAACGGCAATAGCCTTGGCTTTATCCAAAATTTTTAAGCTCTGTTTGTAAAGGCCTTTTTGATAAAGTATAGTGGCAAAATCGAGCTGCTCCCTTATTTGTACCCTAATATTCTGATTGACGGGATTTAGGCGCAGACTTACCAAAACCTGTTTGTAGAGATGTGCTTTTAGGTTCGATAGCTGAGCTTTCTTAACAATACCGCTTTCTAGAATAACCTTTTCATCGTACTTTTTGATTTTATCAAGCATATTGAACAAGGCCAAGAATTTAGCATCGGTGTTGACGCCCAGGCGACCCACATACAGTTTAAATTGGCGCTTTTCAGATTTCGAAAGCGATTTTACAAGAACGAACAAAGCATCTCTATGCGCATTTGTCATCGTAAAAAATATCGTTTAATTTGTTGTAAATCAATGTGTTGCAAGGTATAAAAACGGACTTAGCGTTGTACAATTTCATATAAATACTAGGTCATTTTGCCTATTGGTCATATATTCGTAAAGGCTAGCTAAACTACGTAAATATAATGAGTAAAGATATAGTACAGATTTTTGACACTACACTCCGTGACGGCGAACAGGTACCCGGTTGTAAACTGGATGCAGAACAAAAATTGGTCATTGCGGAGCGATTGGATAATTTGGGGGTGGATATCATAGAAGCGGGATTCCCGATATCCAGTCCAGGCGATTTTAAGTCTGTTACCGAAATTTCTGAACTGATTAAAAATGCGACGGTCTGCGGTCTTACGCGCGCAGTAAAAAAAGATATTGAAGTAGCTGCAGATGCCCTAAAATCTGCAAAAAAGCCCCGCATTCACACGGGAATAGGTACTTCTGATTCTCACATCAAGTTCAAGTTCAAATCGAATCGCGATGCCATTATCGAGCGTGCGGTGAACGCAGTGAGCTATGCCAAAACATTTGTTGAAGACGTTGAATTCTATGCCGAAGATGCCGGGCGTACCGACAATGAGTTCTTGGCCAAAGTATGCGAAGCGGTGGTTAGGGCCGGTGCTACGGTATTGAATATTCCAGATACTACAGGATACTGCCTACCTGAAGAGTACGGGGCGAAGATGAAGTACCTGAAAGAAAATGTAAAGGGCATCCACAAAGCCACGCTTTCATGCCATTGCCACAACGACTTGGGGCTTGCGACCGCGAATTCCATATCTGGGGTTATCAACGGTGCAAGACAGATCGAATGTACCATAAACGGTATCGGAGAACGTGCCGGAAATACGTCTTTGGAAGAAGTCGTTATGATATTGCGACAACACCCCAGTCTGAATCTTGATACGAATATCAACAGTAAACTGCTCTACGACACCAGTAAAATGGTTTCGCATAAAATGGGAATGATGGTTCAGCCCAATAAGGCTATAGTCGGAGCCAACGCCTTTGCCCATAGTTCAGGAATACATCAAGACGGGGTCATAAAAAATAGGGAAACCTATGAAATTATAGATCCGGCCGATGTGGGCGTAAACGAATCTTCCATTGTGCTGACTGCAAGAAGTGGTCGTGCGGCCTTGGCCTATAGAGCCAAGATCGTGGGTTATGAACTAACCAAACTTCAGCTTGACGATGTTTACCAGGAATTTTTAAAGTTTGCTGACGAACATAAAGAGATATCCGATGAGGATATCCCAAAAATAATAGCTAAGAGCAACCTTAACACAGAAAGTGTTTCTTAGCAATTGTTTTTGAAAATTGCCTATATTTTCTATCCTTTTTGCCAAAATGTCGGTAAAATTTTTGACCTTAGCTTTAAGTTATTAAGGTATTGATTTTTCATACCTTGCTTTTAATAAATCCAGATGCTTTTAAAAATCGCCCTTCTCGGGGGAGACGGAATCGGACCTGAAGTTTTGGCACAATCGGTAAAGTGTCTTAAAGCGATTGAAGAAACGTTCAATCATCGTTTCGATTATGTAGAGGCGCCAGTAGGGGCCATAGCTATTTCCGATACCGGAAAACCATTGCCAGATTCGACCCTGGAATTATGTAAAGCATCTGATGCCATTCTTTTCGGTGCTATCGGCGCTTTGGAATACGACAATAACCCAGAAGCGAAAGTACGCCCAGAGCAAGGTCTATTGAAATTGCGAAAGGAACTACAGCTTTTTGCCAATATCAGGCCAGTAAAGACATTTCCCACGCTTATTCATAATTCCCCATTAAAAGAAAAAGTCATTGTTGGTACGGACCTGGTTATTTTTCGTGAATTGACGGGAGGCATTTATTTTGGGGAAAAAAAAATAAGCGCAGATGGCACCGTTGCATCCGATCTTTGCAGGTATTCCGAAAAAGAAATCGGTCGTATTGCGCATATGGCATTCAAAGCGGCCAAAAAACGAAGAAAAAAACTAACGTTGGTCGACAAGGCCAATGTACTTGAATCGTCTCGATTATGGCGTAAGACCGTCACGGAAATCGGTAGAAGTTATCCAGAAGTAGCCTTGGAGACTCTTTTTATAGATAATGCCGCAGTTCAAATGATGATGAAACCAAATCAATTTGACGTGATTCTCACTGATAATATGTTCGGAGACATTCTTTCAGATCAGGGGAGCGTAATCATTGGTTCGGCTGGTTTATTGCCCTCCGCATCAGTTGGTTCGGAAAATGCGATGTTCGAACCTTTTCATGGGTCCTATCCGCAGGCAAAAGGTAAGAATATTGCCAATCCGGTCGCCTCGATTTTAAGCACGGCAATGCTTTTGCAACACTTTGGCCTTAATGAAGAGGCAAATGCCGTAGTTGCCGCTGTGCATAAATCATTTGTGAAGAAAGTGGTTACTCCTGATATTCTAGGAAGCAGCAAATACGGTACGGACTATGTGGGCGACTTTATTTCTGAAAACATTGTGGATTCAGACGAGAACCCTAGCATCAACGACGAGAATATCGGACTGGGAAAATCGACCATCATCTAGCCATCATTCCATGCATTAAGACCGATTTGACCGGCCTTCAATTTACTCTTTCAACAAAGAACTCACAAAGGTATTGAACTCCGTTTTGAACTCAATAAATTTTTTGCCAGTAGCAGGGCCATTGAAGCCCGTATGGATTTTTCTGACCTTTCTTTCCTTATCGATAAAAACAGTAGTTGGATATGAAAGTATGCGGTTGAGCATCGGTAGTTTTTGCTGTGCGACCTCTTTATCCCAAGTTCCGAATTGGGCAAGTAGAATGGGATACCCAACGTCTATACGGCTCTTGAGACGATCAATACTTTTAAAGGCTTTTTCTTCGGTCTTGGCATATTCAAAAGCAAGACCCACGACTTCAAGGCGCTTGTTATTTTTACTTTGCAAATAGTCTACAAGAAACTTGGTTTCATCCAAACAATTGGGGCACCAAGATCCCATTATCTGAACGATGACAACCTTATTCTCGAAACGTTTGTCTTTTAGAGAAACTATATCACCTTCGGAATCTGGAAACGAAAACGCAAATTCAGGATACCCTTCTTTTAAAAAGGTCAACGAGTCGGCATCACTGAGCTGAAAGTTTTTGTTGCGCTTAGCTATAAAAGGTTCCTTAAAATGATTACCGGAATAAAAAATTCCGTTTAATGTGCTATCCGTAGCCTGTGCCGAAAAAAGAAATGCGTGCGCACCGTCAAAGGTTGAAAGCTTGAGCGAATCCTTGGAAATAATGCCTTCAAGATACCGGTAATCTCCGGTTGGAGTTTCAAACGTACCGGTTACCTTATCTCCATTTTGGGTAAACGTTCCTTTTGCCTGATAACTTTCTTGGGTATCGGCACTAAAAGTGGCCTCCCATATTCCTGAAATATTTACTTCTGAGAGTTTTTTGTTCGGGAATCGATTTGTTTGACCATAAGTCGCCCTAAAAGGAACAATTCGATCTAAATCGGCAATGATAAATTGCCCATTAATCTCGTTTTCGGTAAAGACTCCCGCTATATAGCCTTCAAACACGGGGGGTCTGATAAAGATAGAATCGTTTTCTATTTTGATTTCGTCAACGTCTATCGTTTCCTCGGCATTGAATATCTTCATAGTATATTTCTCTGCATCCGATTTGACCAGTTGAAAGTTAAAAGGCAGAGTCTGCTCATCCATAACTTGCAATTCTGCCAACCACAAACCTTCTGAAGGTGCCAGTTTTGGCTTTTTACTGCAAGAATTGAACAAAAGACAAATAACCAAACCAAAAAACAATTTATTCATAGTGTATCTGAGTAAGATATTTCATTTTTATTTACACGAAACTTACAATAAAAAAACAGAGAATTCAGGAGGTTTCCGTATTGAATGTCATCGCGTATTGTTTTATCTTTGCGGGCACTAAAACTAGCCAATGCAAATCTCTTATAACTGGTTAAGGCAATTTCTAAAACTCGATTGGAATGCACAAGAAACCTCGGAACTACTTACCGACATTGGCTTAGAAGTTGAAGGTATTACCGCTTTCGAATCTATTAGAGGAGGGCTGGAAGGGGTGGTTGTAGGTGAAGTTCTGACTTGCGAAAAACACCCAAATGCCGATAAACTTAAACTTACTACGGTAGATATCGGTTCAGATAAACCAGTACAAATCGTGTGTGGTGCGCCCAATGTTGCTGCAGGTCAAAAGGTGCCTGTGGCAACTATAGGAACAACACTGTACACTCAGACGGGTGAAGCCTGGAAAATAAAAAAGGGGAAAATACGTGGAGAAGAGAGCCACGGTATGATATGCGCCGAAGATGAGCTGGGTCTGGGGTCTGGCCATGATGGTATTTTGGTTTTTGAGAGTACATACAAAAGCGGAACTCCATGTTCGGAAGTTTTCACCGTGGAGCGAGACGAAGTTTTCGAAATCGGCCTAACTCCCAATCGTGCCGACGCGATGAGCCATTTCGGGGTTGCCAGAGACCTTAAAGCCGGACTGATACAAAAAGAAATCAACAAAGAATTGATAACCCCTTCCATCAGTCAGTTCAATGTAGACAATCGATCCTTGAAATTACAGGTGACCGTTGAAGATAATGCAATGGCACCTAGGTATTGTGGAGTGACCCTAAGCAATCTAACGGTACAAGATTCTCCTAACTGGTTAAAGAATAGATTAAGAGCTATCGGCTTAAAACCCATAAACAATATTGTCGATGCCACAAACTATGTCTTGCATGAACTAGGGCAGCCCCTTCATGCCTTCGATGCGGATCGAGTACATGGCAAGCATATCATTGTTAAAAAATTACCATCGGGCACTAAATTCATGACGCTAGATGGTGAAGAACGCACACTTCACGAAGATGACCTGATGATATGCGACGCCGAGAAGCCCATGTGCATAGCAGGAGTTTTCGGCGGGATCAATACCGGGGTCACCGAAAAAACGAAATCTATCTTTCTGGAGAGTGCTTATTTTGACCCAATTTCCATCAGAAAAACAGCAAAAAGACACGGGCTCAATACTGATGCCTCCTTCCGTTTCGAAAGAGGTATTGATATCGAAAATGTAGAATATGCCCTGAAAAGGGCTGCCCTGCTCATCAAAGAAATTGCCGAGGGCCATATCACATCTGACATAGTCGATTTCTATCCGAAAAAGTTCGATGAGCACCAGGTCTTCTTGACATTTGCTAAAACAAATTCACTTGTTGGTCAAGAAATACCAAAAGATACCATAAAATCGATTCTGGCATCTCTGGATATTAAAGTGAAAAACGTTACGGAAACCGGGCTGGGTCTAACAATTCCATCATATCGTGTAGATGTGCAACGTGAGGTAGACGTAATTGAAGAAATTCTGCGCATTTATGGCTATAACAATATTGAATTCACCACCAAATTAAATGCCTCAATCGCGCCCGTGTCAAAGTTTGAGGATTACAAATTACAAAAGACTATTGGTGACTTTTTGGCGTCTCGGGGTTTCTATGAGATATTGACAAATAGCCTGAGTTCACCAAGCCACCTAAACTTAATCGGAGAAGCACAAGAGAATACCGTGATTAGAATGCTAAATCCCTTAAGCACCGAGCTTTCGATTATGCGGCAATCCCTACTGTTCTCGGGCTTGGAGGCCATTGCCTACAACATCAACCGAAAAAGTCAAAACCTGAAGTTCTTTGAATTTGGGAAAACTTATCATCAAATAGATTCGAAGCGCGTAGAAAATAGACATTTGAGTCTTTTTATTACAGGAAACCGCTCAGAAGTAAATTGGACCCGCCCTGAACAACGTAACGATTTCTTTTATCTCAAAACGATTGTAAACATCGTTTTGGAACGATTAGGAATCTACAAGACCAGCCTTGCGCCCATCGAAAATGTGAGCCTCTCAGAAGGTTTATCTCTGACAATCAACGGAAAGGAAATAGTATCTTTCGGTACGGTCAAGAAATCCTTGCTGAAAAAAATGGACATTGAACAAGAGGTTTTATTCGCAGATTTCAATTGGGAGTATGTAGATGCTTTATCTAAAAAGAACAGCATCACGTACACTGAAATACCGAAATATCCAGAGGTAAAACGAGATTTTGCGCTGTTAGTAAGTGAAAGTATAACCTTCGACCAAATACACGAACTCAGTTTAAGAACAGAGCGAAAACTATTGAGGCAAGTCAATCTTTTTGATGTATATACCGGAGAAAATCTACCCAAAGGGAAAAAATCATATGCCGTCAGCTTCACACTACAAGATACCCAAAGAACATTGACAGATAAGCAGATTGATAAAATAATGGGGAAACTCCAAAAAAGTTTTGAAAAAGATCTCGGGGCGGAACTTCGATAGACTGAAATTTGTCTTTCTTAAAATATAATTTTCTGCTTAAATCTTTATTGTGTATTACGATTGAACCTTTCCGGGTAGAATTACAGTGTCTATTTCATGAATAATCCCATTACGTTGGTTCGAATCTGCCACGACTATTTTGGCGGAATTACCGAAGCCATCGGTCAAAACTATATCGATACCTTGCATGGTGGCCGTAATATCATCACCGTGAATAGTCGTAAAAGTAGCTTTCCCCCTTCCCCTGCTCATTGCCCTTAAAATTTTGGAAGCCGAAAGCTTCCCCGCAACGATATGATAGGTCAATATATCCTTAAGTTCTTTTTTGTTTTCTGGATTCAGTAAGTCTTCCACTGATATGCTCGATAAATTTTCAAAGGCGGAATCAGATGGTGCAAAAACAGTAAAAGGTCCAGATTTGTCAAGTAATTCCTCCAAATCAGTAGCCTTCATAACTGCCGACAAGGTCTGATAATTATCTGCACTTGCCGTTTTATGGACTATGGATTTCTTTACGTTCTTTTCCGTAGATGGTGTAAACTGTGCTTTTACCGGAAAGGAGAGTAAAAGCAAAAAGTAGAGTACTTTTGTAAGATACTTCATTCAAAAAAAGTTGATAATAAATCTAAAATCGATGAACAGCTCATTTCTTCGTTAAGGTACGTTCAAAAGGCATCGCTTTGCAAGAATTAGAAGTAGCTAAAAATAATTTTAACAAATTATTAACAAACTCGATTTCCCTCACAAATTCTATTTCATGTGAGAATTGACTAAATTTGAGGTAATTGCTAAAAAAGAAAAAGAAATGCTACTAAGGAATACGAATATTGAGGAAAAATTATCCCAAACGAAAGCCGATACCAGAACCCCGGAAAGAATTTTACGGGAAGTACAGCAAATTTTACAAGAAGACAGTAAGTGTCGCGAGCGCATAAAGACAAACATCAATGGAGGAAAAAACAAAGTTTTCAATGCTTTTGAATTTGACCTTTTAGAAACCGACAAGATTTACCATATCGATCAAATCAAAAAAATTTGTATCGACTACCGTCTACGCTTCTTAAATTCAAAATACTTTAAAGGGGAGATTCCTCAAGAGGCCATTTCAAAAATTAAAAGTCTAGAAAAGGAACACGACATTGAAATCAACGGATTTAAGATTATAGCTCCCTCAAAGTTATTCAAACTTGAAGATAAAGACGACCCTTTATTGTTCGCTCCGATTGGAAACGATTATTTTTATTTGATTCACAAATGGGGCAACGACCTTCATCCACTTCGAAAACTATTGATGTGGCCATTTAAAGGTATGGTGAACCTCACTGTGCTGGTTTTGTTGATAAGCTATGTGACAACCCTATTTGTGCCTGACGGGCTTTTCTCGAGAAGCAATTCGTCAGCTGAGTTTTGGATTATTTTCTTTTTTATGTTCAAGTGCATTGCGTCGGTCGTTATTTTTTACGGTTTTGCATTAGGAAAGAATTTCAATCCAGTCATTTGGAACAGTAAGTATTTTAATGTTTGAGCTTTTTCTCTTAATTAAAAAAAGCGTCTTTTTTATAAAAAGACGCTTTTTTTCTTTTGACCGTGAAACAAGCGGAACTCTAATCTATAAAGAGGGCATAGGGAATACCGGATAGATCAAGGTTATCAACAAGCTTCGGTTCTGTTCCGATTTTAATTCTTAAAAGACCACCCTCGCCGCTTTCATCACTTTTAGAATAACCTATTAACAGTATTTCATTTTTTTCGTCGAAACCAACCAGCGTTGTGCGGTCTATTTCGTATTCAAAATTTCGCTGGGTCTCGGTTAGAAAATTTTCAAAAGCGTAAAGCACTGTATTATTTTTGTCAAAATCATAGATTGCGGCAACAACCGGGTAGATACTGTTCGAGCCCGGTGGCATTTCATAATACATCTTACCGGATGTATCGAAGTGTCGAAATCTTGAATCAAAAAAGTTCGGTTCGGTATTCTCTCCATAATTTGTAAACGCAAAGGCCATTGTACTACTGTTCAAAGTTGTATGCAGATTTGAATAGCCTATTATTATATTACCCTCCGGGTTTTTGAAAATCTTCTTAACGTCAAGCCCCAGTTCCATCTCATGTACGATACTCAAGGTAGCAGCATCGATAACGAAAAGTTTATAATCTTGGCTGCTGTTTTCATCGATCGTCAGAATGAATAGACGGTTATTTGCATAAGCCAAGTCCACAGGTTTTTGGTCAAGTTCAACATCAACAGGGCTGGGCACGTCAGTTGAAATATCAATAACCCGAACAAAGTAATCATTATTCATTGCCTCCGTTTCCATATCGTAGGCGATATAGATTGTATCTCCATTATGGGCTATTGCATTTGCCGTAAGGTCGCAGCTGGCAATATCTTCGAAGACCGCATACGTATCAGAAGCCTTATTTTTAAAATCATGAATTACTACGCTGCCTGAACAGTTTGACTTTTTTAGGTACATGCTAAGCAAGCCTTCATTTTCAAATGTCAACTGTGGTTTTGTGGTGGTATCAAATCCGCTATTTTCCGACCCCACCTCGATAGTAGTGGCATTCGCATTCAAAAGTCTACCGGAAAGGGTGCCGTTTTCATCTACAAGCAAAGTGTAATCGGAATCAATACCCTTTTCGGTACTACCGCCGACTTCCGTTTCATTATCTGATTTGGAACAACAAATGATAAGCAATGCCATAAAGGCATAGCAGAGTTTGTAGGTTTTCATCATGTAAGAATTTGGGTTAACAAAAAATACTACGCGGGTACAGCGTACATTTTTTCACGCTGCTCCCTCAATGTCTTGTCAGACATGTATTCTTCAAACGCTAAATACCTATCAATGTTGCCTTTAGGTGTCAATTCTAAGATCCGATCGGCAACGGTCTGCGCAAACTCATGATCATGGGTCGTGAACATTACCGTTCCCTTAAAATTTTTAAGTGAATTATTAAACGCCGTAATACTCTCAAGATCAAGATGATTCGTTGGTTCGTCCAACATGAGCACGTTTGCACGCAAAAGCATCATTCTACTCAGCATACACCGTACCTTTTCGCCTCCCGAAAGAACTGTACATTTTTTTAGGGCCTCCTCGCCACTAAACAGCATTTTACCCAAAAATCCGCGAATGTAGACTTCTTCACGTTCTTCTTCAGTTTTTGCCCACTGCCTTAGCCAATCGACCAAGCTAATGTTTTGCGTAAAGTAGTGGGAATTATCGGCCGGCAAATACGACTGCGTTGTCGTTATGCCCCACTGGTAAGAGCCCTTATCCGCTTTTTTTCGGCCATTGATAATCTCATAAAAGGCGGTGGTCGCACGCGAATCTTTTGAGATAATGGCAACTTTATCCCCTTTTGCCAAATTGAGGTTTACATTTTGAAACAATAAATCACCATCCTCCGATGTGGCGGTCAAGCCTTCTACGTTCAGAATTTGGTCACCGGCTTCCCTTTCCCTATCAAAGATAATAGCGGGGTACCTTCGACTAGAGGGCTTTATATCTTCGACCTTTAATTTAGATAGCATTTTCTTGCGCGATGTCGCTTGCTTACTTTTGGCAACATTGGCGCTAAATCGCGCAATAAATTCCTGAAGTTCTTTTGCTTTTTCCTCCGCTTTCTTATTCTGCTGTGCACGCTGTCTTGCAGCAAGCTGGCTACTTTCGTACCAAAAGGTGTAGTTGCCCGAATACAGGTTCATTTTACCAAAGTCGATATCGGCAATATGGGTACATACAGAATCTAGAAAATGTCTGTCATGCGATACTACTATTACCGTATTCTCGTAATCCGCCAAAAAGTGTTCCAACCAGTTTATCGTTTCATAATCTAGATCATTGGTAGGTTCGTCCATTATAAGCACATCGGGACTACCAAAAAGTGCCTGAGCCAACAATACCCTAACCTTCAACTTTGAATCGATATCGGCCATACTGGTGTAATGTAACTCTTCTGATATACCTAAGTTCGATAAAAGTGCTGCAGCATCGCTATCGGCATTCCAACCGTTCATCTCTTCGAACTCAACTTGTAATTCCCCGATTTTATCTGCATTCTCATCGGTATAATCGGCGTAGAGTGCATCTATCTGTTGTTTTATGCCGAACAATATTTTATTGCCCATAACCACAGATTCAAGTACGGTCGATTCATCATAGGCATTGTGGTTTTGCTCCAAAATCGACATACGCTTTCCGGGCTCTAGAACCACATGACCAGAAGTAGGGTCAATCTGACCGGAGAGAATTTTCAAAAAAGTAGACTTCCCTGCGCCATTTGCACCGATTACTCCATAACAGTTGCCTTGGGTAAAACTTACATTTACCTCATCGAATAACACCCTTTTTCCAAATTGAACGGACAAATTTGATACAGACAGCATAGCTTTCTTTCTTTAAAATCCGTGCAAAAATAAAGAATTTTAGACGGGCGTACCAATAAACTTTAAAAGTCTACCAGTGGACGATTGCCTTAACGTAACTATCTAATTTTTAACTCGGTATTAACAACGTTGCGGTAGCGCGTTGCTTAATTTTGTTCATACAGAATAGATATTTTTATATGGTTAAACATTTACTTTATCTTTTTACTTTTATTTTGGCAAGTTGTGCTACAGGAGAAAAAAGTTCCCCAAACGTTTTTTTCGCTGGTGAAATTGTTAATCCCACAAGCAATTATGTTCACCTGTTCAAAGGTGATAAAGTCATCGATTCAGCTAAACTAGATGACCGAAATCGCTTTTCTTTCGAACTCGATTCCGTTACCGAAGGTTTACATCATTTCACTCATGACCCAGAGATACAATACGTATTCTTGGAAAAGGGAGATAGTTTGATGATGCGTTTGAACACTGTAGATTTTGATGAATCTCTGGTTTTTTCTGGTAAAGGAGAGGAAATTAATAATTTTCTTCTCGAACTATTTTTGGCCAATGAAGAAGAGGTCAGAAAAGTTTGGGATTTCTATAAATTGAGTACCGATGAATTTGCAAAAAAAATTGATTCTTTAAAACAACAGAAATTAGATATTTTGACAAGGCTAAATACTGAGGGAAGCCTATCAAAAAAGGAAGAAAAAGTCGCAAGCGCAAGTGTTCTTTATACCTATAACACCTACAAAGAAGCTTATCCATTCAAACACAGAAGACTCTATGGTGAAAAGTCCATTACAAATGTTCCGGATAGCTTTTATGATTACCGTAAAAATTTGACTTTCAACGATAAGGATCTCACCTATCTGCGGCCCTATTATAAGTTTATGGTCAATCATGTTGGTAACCTTTCATACATGACCTGCTCAGAGAAGTGTGAAATCAAAAACGACATGGTACGTAACAATCTTCATTTCAACAAGCATAAATTAAAACTTATTGATAGCCTTGTTCAAGAAAAAGAATTGAAAGATAACCTTTTCAGGTATGTAGCTTTTGATTATTTGCTCAAACATGATTCGGAAAAAAATAATGAGGATTTTATCGATGCCTTTCATAAGCTTTCAAGTAATAATAGACATATGGATGAAATCGATGCGCTGTATGAAAGCATTAAGAACATTCAACCCAATAAGAAAATCCCCGCCGTTCAAGTGCACGATATAGTAGGAAAGCAAGTCTCTTTGCAAGAAATTGCCAAGAATAAAAAAACAGTTTTTTATTTTTGGTCAGGTACAGATCGAAAGCACTTTGAAAACATAAAAAAAAGAATTACTAAGCTTTCTCGGGAAAAGCCTAAATATTCTTACGTTGGAATTAACGTTAAAACCGAGGAAACCAATTGGAAAGCTCTTTTAAAAAATTCTGGGTTGGATTCGGAAAAGCAATACCGAGCTGATGATTTTGATAAGTTGACTAAAGCATTGATCGTATATCCGCTAAATAAATGCATCATTACCGAAGACGATGTTATTGTAGATGCTTTTGCTAATGTGTACGGATCTTTTTAATTCGAAAATCTGTTTTAAAAATTTATTAAAAAAGGGGATGCTTTTCAAAACATCCCCTTTTTATACAGCCTTAATCAGCTTTTTAGTTTCCTTTTTTATAATCAGCCAAAAATTTCTCCAATCCGCTATCGGTCAGTGGGTGTTTAAGAAGACCAGTAATCGATGATAGTCCTCCAGTCATTACGTCTGCCCCAACTTTTGCACAATCGATAACATGCATGGTATGGCGTATCGAGGCGGCCAAGATTTGTGTCTCAAAGGCATAGTTATCATAAATGTGACGGATTTCGGCGATAAGGTTAAGCCCATCTGTAGAAATATCATCCAGTCTGCCGATGAAGGGTGAAACATAAGTCGCCCCGGCCTTTGCTGCCAATAGAGCCTGCCCCGCCGAGAAAACAAGTGTGCAGTTGGTACTGATACCCTTATCCGAAAAATACTTCAACGCTTTCACACCATCCTTTATCATAGGCACTTTGACAACAATTTGGTCGTGTAATTCGGCTAACTCTTCACCTTCTTTAATTATGGCGTCAAATTCGGTAGAAATTACTTCTGCGGATACATCACCATCTACAATATTGCAAATGTCTACGTAATGCTTCAAAATGTTATTTCTTCCCGTGATGCCCTCTTTCGCCATTAGCGATGGATTCGTAGTTACGCCATCGAGCACTCCAAGTGCTTGGGCTTCCCGAATCTGATCTAAGTTTGCCGTGTCTATAAAAAATTTCATTCTCAACAGTTTTTAAAAGGATTAGAATTATCTAAGTGTCAGAGAGGAACAATACAAATTCTTCTCTAGCACGAAATTACAATTTATAATGTTTAAGCAAGAGTTTCTCGAATACTTTATCCGGTAATATAGCTTTAAGTACGGTAGACACTTTTTGTAGAGTGGCGCCAACTTTATAGTGTACTTTCGGATGATTGTTTTCCATAATTTCATGAACTTTTTTTGCCACTAAAATTGGGTTACCTCCACTGTCTACATCTTCGTCAATCATTTTCAAGGTATCGCCATATAATTTGCTATACGGCGAATTTTCAAGTATCGGCGCATGGTAGCGACCGGCCGCTATATTCGTATTAAAATCACCCGGTGCAAGTGTAGTAACTTTTATACCGAAATCCTTAACCTCCATCCGCAGAGCTTCGGTACTAATGGCCAAGGCCGACTTTGTTGCAGAATATATACCTCGATATGGTAGGCCCATATAACCGGCAATTGAGGTGATGTTAACGATCATACCACTTTTCTGCTTGCGCATTTGCGGCAAAACAGCTTTTGCCATTTGCAACGGTCCGTGAAAATTAGTGTCGAAGGCACTTGAAATTTCTTTATAGGGAGTTTCCTCTATCGGGCCGGTTATACCTACCCCTGCATTGTTTATAAGCACATCTAACCTTTGCTCTTTCTCAATAATATGTTGAATAGCGTCGAAGATACTTTCAGAATCGGTAACATCTAATTGAAGTAGTTCAAAGTCTTTAAAATCAGGATGTTTTGCTAAATTCCTGGTAGTTCCGTAAACCTGATATCCTTTTGATAAAAGGTAAGAGCCTATCGACCTCCCAATACCCGAAGAACCTCCAGTGATAAGCACAACCTTTTTTTTCATACAGATTGCAAATTAACAAATAAAATGGTTGCTGATCGAGAATTGAAAAATAAGGGGAAAATAGTTGCCAGAGGCTTTCGCAGTTACCTTTTTTAATATCTATTCGCCAATTTAGGGCATAAAAAAACGGCAAGCTACCTACATCGCACCGCTACGACCGTATACCCTTGCTGCGTTCCCACCCTGGGGGATTCTACAGGAGCTGGTCGTGTAGGACTTGCCGAGCGCAAATATACAATCTTTTGTTGCTTTCACAATCGTTTCATATCTGAATTTTAATATTCCGAAATTGTCCGGAGTTCGCTATTTTTGTCCCTTAAATCTTCTTTCTGAATTAGAGAATAAACTGTATTTCAAATGGATATCTTAAAGTTTTTTCCTTGTTGTTTACTATTGACCATTATGGCCTGTGGGGGCGATAACTCGCCATCGTCGCTTTTCGAAATAACGTTAGAGGGCAACAAGAAAAAATTTCAACAAAATCAAGAAGTGGCCATAACCCTAAAAAACAAAAAAGAAAAGGCGATAGACCGAGTTACTTATGCTATAGACGGCGATGAGCTTCCCGTGAAAGACGGAAAAATTGTATTGAACCATTCTACACTAGGCGACAAGACACTAAAAGCAACTGTGGCATACGAAGGTACATCGGCCGAAATCACCACAAACATAAAATTATTGGCCTCCAAAGCACCTGAAATATACACCTATGAAATCATTGCTGAATATCCCCATGATAATAAGGCCTATACTCAAGGTCTTGAATTTCATAACGATACGCTTTATGAAAGTACCGGTAAGAGAGGAAGGTCTTCTTTACGCAAAGTGGATTTCAAAACCGGGAATTCTATAAAACAAATTGATTTAGAGAACACCTATTTTGGGGAAGGAATCACCATTTTAAAAAATAAAATCTACATGTTAACCTGGCAAAGTGGAACAGGGTTTATCTATGACCTTAATCTTAAGAAAACCGGCAGTTTTCAATATGGCCAGAGCAAAGAAGGTTGGGGCCTCACCAATGACGGCGAAAAACTTTTTAAAAGCGACGGCACAGAGAAAATATGGTTACTTAATCCGGAAACTTTGGTCGAGCAAGGAGCTTTGGAAACTGTGACCCATAAATCGATTAACGACAGTGCGAACGAACTTGAATATGTAAATGGAAAAATTTATGCCAACGTATATCAAAAGCCCAGTGTAATGATTATCGATGCCAACAGCGGTGCTATTGAAGGGGTTATTAACTTTAGCGGGCTGAGCAATAGAGTTACCCATCACGATACCTGGAGCGATACCGATAACGTTTTGAACGGTATTGCCTATCACCCTGAACGAAAGACCTTCTTCGTAACCGGAAAGGAATGGGACAAGATGTTCGAGGTAACCATCGAAAAAAAGTAGATGGAAACTTATCGAAAGAACATCGTTGTGCAAGAAGATGACCTTGATGAATTGAATCATGTAAATAACGTCCGTTACGTGCAATGGATACAAGATATTTCAAAAGAACACTGGCTTGAAGCTGCATCGGAAAAAATGCGTAGCGGAATTATTTGGGTCGTAATGACCCATCAAATCGCTTATAAGTATGCAGCCCAATTGGGCGATGAAATCGAAGTGAAGACCCATATCGAAAAGAGCCGAGGAGCAACCTCGGTACGTATAGTTGAAATGCATAACAAACTTACAAGAAAGATGCTTTTACGTTCAAGTACAGAATGGTGTCTATTGAATGCAAATACTTTAAAACCTATTCGGATTTCGGAAGAAATCAAACAGGTTTTCCTATAAAAATCTCTTGTTTTAAAATTTATCGGTTGAAAGGCTACTTTTTGAAAAATACTCTTGAATCTGAAATAATCAAAAATGCGTCCCTTTTATATCTCCCTTTTTGTTTTCGCAACTATTTGTGCATTATCCTGCCGAAAGGATTTTGAGTATGCGGCAAGCAACGGCAGGTTAGAGTTCTCACGAGACACCGTATTTCTTGATACTATTTTTTCGAATATAGGAAGTAGTACGTACACATTGAAAGTATACAACCGCTCGAAAGAAGATATTTTAATACCGAAGATAGGTTTGGCCAAGGGCCAAGAAAGTGGTTACCGCCTTAATGTCGATGGTGTAGCTGGTAAAACATTCAGCGATGTTCCGCTTAGGGCCAAAGACAGTCTTTTTATTTTCATCGAGACAACATTCAATGTTGCTGAAGTAGCAACAAGCAATTTTTTGTATACCGATAGGCTAGAATTCGACAAAGGTAGTCTACTACAAGAAGTACCTTTGGTCACTTTGGTTCAGGATGCCGTTTTTCTCTTTCCAACTGAAACTGGGGCAGGAAATAAAGAGACCGTTTCACTAGGAAGAAACATAAACGGAGAAGTTATTTATGTGGAAGGCTTCGAACTTAGAGGCAATCAACTGAACTTCGACAATCAAAAGCCTTATGTAATCTATGGGTATGCAATAGTACCAGATAAGATGACCTTGAAGATATCAGCTGGCACCCGCGTTTATTTTCATAAGGATTCAGGCATTCTAGTTAGCCCAGAAGGTCGGCTGCAAATAAGGGGGGAGATAAGTACAGATTCCGTAACACTTGAAAAAGAAGTGATTTTTGAAGGTGACCGACTAGAACCAGAACTTGAAAACGTTAGCGGTCAATGGAGTGGTGTATGGATAACTTCCGGAAGCGCTGAAAACAACATCAATCATCTGACTGTCAAAAATGCGACCGTTGGCATACGTGTTGAGGGTCGCGATAACTTACAATCACCTACCCTAACCATAAAAAATACGCAAATATATAATAGCTCTACCTTCAATCTATGGGGAACATCAGCTTACATTAGAGGAGAAAATCTCGTATTAGGCAGTTCAGGAAGCAGTTCGCTCTTTTGCGATTCGGGAGGTGACTATTCGTTTGTTCACACAACCATCGCCAATTACTGGACCGATAGCTTTAGAACCGATGCGGCATTATCAATTGAAGCCAAAAGTGGTGCCACTGATAAAATTAATTTGATTAGAGCCGATTTCATCAACTGCATTATACATGGCAATAGCGAAACTGAGCTTTCTCTTAACGAAAGTGGTTCTGAAGTATTTAACTACCTATTCCGCAATTGTCTTATTAGATTTGATGGGACTATTCAGGATTCAAACATGAATTCACTCTACAATTTTGAGGACAATACAAGATATCAAAATGTATTGTTCGATCAAAAGGTCGACTTCATAAACGCCAACAATAATAATTTTAGACTAGCCCCTAATTCACAGGCTATTGACAAAGGGGACAGTAACTTTGCTCTGGAGGTGCCTCTTGATCTTCTTGGCAGAAATCGCACCGTTTCTCCCGACATAGGTGCCTATGAGTTTATCACCGAAGATTAGGCCGGTCGCAAAAACCTAGAAATACATAGCCTCGTTCACTTTTTCTTCGAATTACCCGGTACTAGTCAGACGAATGCCTGTAAAATAACAAATAAGAATTTTATTACAAGTGCTTCATTATGATAGTTTGACACTCTTCTGTTCTATTTAGCAAACGCAATGGCTTTTAGAATTTAAATCCAAAATAACAAATGTATAATTTGAAAGAAAAATCTTTCAAATTAGTTCAGTGTCAATAAATTACAAATAAAAACCCCAAATATTGTGGGGAATATCTTTGTTCGTATGTATCTTACTATCACTAATTTGCCTTTAAATGACAGGTACTTTGGAATACAGCTACACTATATTAGATTCTGATGCAACTTCTAATCTGCAATTGCAGCATTATCTTGCGGAATACGGTGATTTTTCTTGTTCGGGCTTAGCCCGAGATAGCTCTGAAGGTATTAATTCTATATTAAAATATTCCCCAGATATCGTCTTTGTAAACTTAAATGAAAATGCCCATGAGTATTTTCAGATGGTAATAGAGTTACACCAATATGTAAGTAATCTTCCTATCATAATTGGTATCGCTAAAGGGAAGCATCATGCATACAACGCTATAAAGAACGGTTTTTTTGATTATTGGCTGCTACCCTACAATGAGTTCGAAATACGCAAATCGTTGTTACGCCTCAAAAAACAGATTCCCGCAAAATCTGAGCCACAGACTCTTTGTTTGAAGTCGTATCGTGATTTTCAATATATCAATACCGATGACATTCTTTATTTACAGGCGGATAATAATGCAACCGAGTTTGTAATGAAAGACGGCACAATAAACAATGCTTTCAAAACGTTAAAGACTTTTGAAAATCAATTGCCGAAGAACTTTGTACGCATTCACCAGAGTTACATCGTCAACATCGATTATGTTTCACGAATCAGCTACGGTAAGTCGCTCTGCACTTTAAAGCAAAACAAATTGCAGCTTCCCTTTTCCAAATCGTACCGTGAAAATATTGACGGATTGAAACAATTACTCTCAAAAAACACAATTTCCAGTCTAAATTAGACGAATCCTCTCAAAACCCGGTCAATTACTAACAAACTAGGTGCGCTCACTGTCGTGCTTAGAATTGCTCCTATTTTACTTACAAACGGTTGTAGTTTAGCAGTAAGAAAAACAAACAATAAACCCCTAAAAACGTAAGTTAGTATGAAAAAAGTAGCAAGTATCCTCGCAGTATTGGTAATGACAATCGGAATGGTCTCATGTGAGACAGACAACAATTTGGAAGAAACCGATGCACTATATGAGTTAAATGTTGACGCCACCGATGGAGACAACAATGATACAGAAAGAAGAGGTAGCGGTGATTAATCCATACGCACAACTTTATAAATTGGAAGCCTTAAATACAATGATTTAAGGCTTTTTTTTTACCTTGTATTTAGAATATGGACCAATTCAGCAAGACATACCATAATCATCTGATTTTAATAGCATTGGCTATTTTGGTATTCTCTTGTAGTGATAGCTCCAATCAAGAAAATAGCAAGTTTGTTAGTGACAAAGCTGTTGACTCCGTACGGTCTTGGATTGAATCTGCACGGCAGCGCAATCAAAAAACGCCTTTTCGATTACGACAACTCGGCAAAGCAACAAAAATTGCCCGAAAGACAGAAAACGATTCCCTACGCGCTACCTTTTTTTCGATGATATCCTTAGAGTACTTGAATATTGGCGATTCATTGCGGTTTAGACAAACCAACTCAGAAACCATGAAGCTTGCAATAAAAATCGGGGACTCGACGAAACAAGCAGAAGCGCATTGGGATCTGGCGGAGTTTTATCAGACCAAAGCTGTGGTTGACAGCAGTTATTTTCATTTTTCAAAAGCACAGAAAATTTACAGCGATTTAGGAAAGGAATTTCAATCGGGTAAAATGCTGTACAATATGGCCGTCGCACAGGCAGATATTAAAGACTATACTGGCAGTGAAATCAATGCAGTCAGGGCCATAGAGATTTTTAAGCCTTTGAATAAACATGTTCAATTGTATCGATGTTATAGCATTCTAGGGTCGGTAACCAAAGAATTAAAGGAATACGACAGGGCCATCGAATATTTGAATATCGCACTTCAGTACCAAGAGAAGATTGAACGAGAAAATCATTATAATTTAAAGTTGAACAATAATATCGGTACAGCATATCAAGAACAAGGGCAGTATAAAAAATCCATTCCTTATTTTGAAGAAGTAATAAAATACAAAAGAACCCTTGAAAAAGATCCCAAACTTTATGCACAGGCCCTAAACAACCTCGCATATAGCCAACTTAAAACTGGTAAAAAAAATGGCCTTAAGGCACAATTTGAAAAGGCCATTAAGACCCAAGATAGTATTGGAGATATAACCAGTATTTCACGGAGTTTTTATAATTTTTCCGAATTTTACTTAGACAGAAAGGATACTACACAAGCATTTCATTATGCTAAAAAAGCTCTTTATAATTCGAAAAAAGCGAATAATTTCGAAAGACTTCTAAGCACTCTACAATTATTGGTCAAACTAGAACCCAATAAATCGATTGCCTACAACAATGAATACATTGAATTAAACGATAGTCTGCAGCAAATAGAACGAAAAGTCAGAAATAAATTTGCACGAATACGTTTCGAAACCGATGAATTTATTGCGGAAAATGAAATGCTGGCCCGCGAAAAACAATTGTGGTCAGGTATTGCCATTGCAGTATTACTATTAGGTCTAATGTCGTACTTTATTGTCGATCAACGTGCCAAAAATCAAAAACTTCGCTTTCAACAAGAACAGCAGGCGGCTAACCAAGAAATCTTTAATCTTATGCTTGCCCAAAATCAAAAGGTTGAAGAGGGCAAGAAATCAGAACAGAAGCGAATTTCAGAAGAACTGCATGATGGGGTTCTAGGAAAAATGCTCGGTGCGCGCATGGTGCTTACCGGACTTAATAAAAAAACCGATGCCGATGCCGAATTACAGCGGGAGAAAGCCATAGATGCTTTACAGGATGTCGAAAAGGAAGTGCGCGCAATTTCACATGAATTGAGTCACGCGGCGTACCAAAAAATTAATAATTTTATACATTCTCTTGAAGACCTTTTAAAAACTGTACAGGCTACCGGGAAGTTTGATTACAAATTTACTTATGATGAACAATTCGATTGGGACGGTTTAAATGGGGAGATGAAAATCAACGTTTACCGAATGATTCAAGAAAGTTTACAGAACTGTGTGAAACATGCAAAATGCAAGAACGTGTTGGTAAGCTTAACTATGAAAAAGGAAGGTCTAGAAGTTTTAGTCTCTGATGATGGAAAAGGCTTTAAAAAGAAAACTGGCAAGAAAGGAATCGGTATGCGCAACATCGCATCTCGAATCGATAAATTGAACGGCAGCTGGAATATCGAAAGCGTACTAGGCAAAGGCACTACAGTTACCTTACTAATTCCAGTAGCCCCTATTGAAAAAAACAAAAATCAAGTAACAGAAGAAGAAGGTGTTTTGAGAGAAGTCTAAACCAAGAAGAAAAGGTATATGAGTGATTTAGTACGCATACTTGCTGTTGATGACCATGAAATGATTGTTTTGGGCTATAAATACACCCTAGAGGCTTCAAAATTTGAAAACTACGAAGTCTCGGTACATACAGCACCTGGTTACGAAAAGGGCAAACTTGAAATCGAAAGCTCATCAAAACGTCTTCCCTACGATATTATATTATTGGATATTTCAATGTTCCCTGAGAGCGCGAAAGAAGAACGTAGTGGCGAAGACTTAGGGCTTTTAGCAAAGGAAATATCACCCAGTTCAAAAGTCGTCTTCCTTTCTTCTTTTAGTGACAGCTATCGCATAAACAATATTCTCAAGACGGTAAACCCCGATGGATATATGGTAAAATCTGAGGTAGACCAAAGAACTTTGCAAGATATGGTGAAAACGGTACTTGAAAGACCTCCGTACTACACGGCTGCCGCATTACAGGCCATCCGCAGAAAAATGGCCAATGAAGACCAAATCGACGAACGAGACAAAAAAATACTATACCAATTATCCATAGGTACAAAAACTAAGGATATATCTACAATAGTTGCCGCAGCTAGCACTACTGTCGAAAATAGAAAGCGGCAGTTGAAAGTAATACTTGATGTTGAAAACGGTAACGATTTCGCGTTGATTGAGGAAGCTAGAAAGAGAGGTTTTATTTAATTGTTTTTTTTGACAAATTACCGCATATAAACATCTGATTTTTAAATGATTAAATATTAATAATATACTGACCTAGAAAAACCCCTGAAAAACTGGGGTTTTTCTTTGCCGACGAAGTGGGTATCGATTTATTTTTGTTTGTCAATTGAACCACTCTATACTCGTCTATGCCATTATATTTGGATAGTTTTAAAAATAATCCACCCGAAGGTTTTAATACCAATTTGCAAATAAATGGGGTGGAATCCTTTAGAAAAAGTTTAGAAAGATATTTTTTTTCAGAGGTAACCATTCGCAACTGTAGCTCCTGTCCCAACGGAGTTGATCTCGCTATCGACCTTGATTGTAATCTGAGCCTAGTTGAAATGCTCTTTCATTTTAACAAAGGCACATGGGGTAATTTTTCGCAGGGGAAATTTTCGTTTGAGACTCTACTTCAAAAACTGCACAAAGAAAATCAGAAACGAATAGATGTAGATGAATTATCCATATCCTTCAAAGACACTCGGATAATTGTAAACAAAATCTATGACAATAGCATTTCCGAGCAATTGGAAAATATCATCAGTGTTATAGGTGAACATTATGTACATTTCTCCAAGGGTCTTACGGAAACTCCTTATGAAATCTATATTCCCGTTTTCGAAGAGTGTAATAATGAAAAAGACATTTTACTTCGGAATATTGAGGCTGGTAACCACGCAAAAAAAGACTATTTTAAATTCTGGGGGTTATATTTCGAATCTGAGAACGATGCGGTTATTTATGACTTGAAACAATCGCATTTAGAAAATGGCGACCTGTTTATGCTTAACCATTAACATCCGCTAATTTTATAGTTAATGAGTTTGTGAAATAATCCTTGTGGTAAATCTTGTGACTTTTTTTGCTACATTATTCTCAGATTAGGACCGGAGGCAAGTCTTTTACTCCAAAAATCTTTGTGAAATTATTATGGGCGTTAAAGTTCCGTTTTTTACGAAAAATTGAAATGAGAAACTACAATATTCTTGCGTACTTAAATTCCATATGTGAACAAAGCTCGACCTTTCATTAGGGAATTCACCTTGAGCTTTACCTTCTGAATTTTATCTGCATCTTCTGGGCTGGTTAGTACTTGATCGACCAAATCAACAATTGTCGCCATATCGCTCTTTTTTAGCCCTCTTGTTGTAATTGCCGCAGTACCAAAGCGTATTCCGGAAGTGACGAAGGGGGATTTGTCATCAAACGGTACCATATTTTTGTTTGCCGTTATGTCGGCCTTCACCAATACTTTCTCAGCATCTTTCCCTGTGATACTTTTATTCCGGAGATCTATAAGCATCATATGATTATCGGTTCCACCGGAAATTATGTGATAGTCTTTGGCTACAAAAGCTTTGGCCATAGCCTCTGCATTTTGCTTTACCTGTAACATATAGTGTAAAAAATCATCATGTAGTGCCTCTCCAAATGCAATTGCTTTAGCCGCGATAATATGCTCTAGGGGTCCACCTTGATTTCCTGGAAAAACGGCCATATCAAGTAAGTTCGACATTTTTTTCAAATTTCCATTCTTCAGTTTTTGGCCAAAAGGATTGTCAAAATCCTTACCCATTAGGATAAGACCTCCCCTCGGGCCACGCAATGTTTTATGAGTAGTCGTAGTAACGATATGACAATGTGGAATCGGATCGTTCAATATCCCCTTGGCAATCAATCCGGCGGGGTGGGCAATGTCGGCCAAAAGTAGGGCGCCAACACTGTCGGCGATTTCCCTGAACCTTTTGAAATCCATATCACGGGAATAGGCGGACGCACCGGCCACGATCATTTTTGGTTTTTCTTTTTGCGCTATTTCTTCGATTCTATCATAGTCCAAAACTCCACTTTCCCTATCCACACCATAAAATACAGGGTTATATAGCCGACCTGAAAAGTTTACCGGCGATCCATGGGTCAAATGCCCGCCGTGGGAAAGATCAAACCCTAAAATAGTGTCCCCAGGTTTCAGACAAGCGTGATATACCGAGGCATTGGCCTGAGATCCTGAATGTGGCTGTACGTTGGCATAGGCTGCACCAAAAAGTTCTTTTGCCCGGTCGATGGCCAATTGTTCGATTTGATCTACCACTTCACAACCTCCGTAGTAACGTTTACCCGGATATCCTTCGGCATATTTGTTCGTCAAAACAGATCCTGCGGCCTCCATCACCTGGGGGCTCGTAAAATTCTCAGAGGCGATAAGCTCTATCCCATTGATCTGTCGCTCTTTTTCTTCAGCTATCAATTCAAAAATCGTAGTGTCACGATGCATACGTCAATATTGTGTTAAATGAGGTCCAAAAATACGAATTGAACCTCTTTAATACCCACAAAATAATATATTTGATTAGTAATTTATTAAATACAAATTAACAATTTCAATATGCCCCTACTTGCCAACGACCCCAATAAGAAGACATGGTTACCCGTAACACAAGACTCCGACTTTCCAATACAGAACATTCCGTTTGGTGTTTTTTTGACCCGTGACGATATCATCACAATCGGAACCCGAATAGGTGATTATGCAATAGACCTTGGCGCCCTTCACCAACTAGGATATTTTAAGGATATTCCTTTGACCGATGATATTTTTCTACAGGATACCCTGAACGATTTTATTTCCGATGGTCGAAAAACTTGGCGACTTGTGCGCAATCGAATAAGTGAAATTTTTGATGAGAAAAATAGCGAATTACAAAATAATGAGCCGCATCGAAAAATCATATTATTTTCCTTGGATGAAATAGAAATGAAATTGCCCGTTCAAATCGGCGATTATACCGATTTCTATTCGAGCAAAGAGCATGCAACCAACGTAGGAAGTATGTTTAGAGATCCCGAAAATGCACTTTTGCCGAACTGGTTACATATACCAGTCGGATACCATGGAAGAAGTTCTACAATCATACCAAGCGGTACTCCTGTAAGGAGACCATATGGCCAAACTCTGCCGAAAGAAGCTAAAACACCTGTTTTTGGGCCTTCAAGATTAATCGATTTTGAACTCGAAATGGCTTTTATTACGACCGATTCCAACGTATTGGGAGAGCCCATACCAGTGGAGGAGGCGGAGGAATATATTTTCGGAATGGTACTTTTCAACGATTGGAGTGCAAGGGACATTCAAAAATGGGAATATGTACCTCTTGGGCCTTTTTTGGCGAAAAACTTCGCTTCTTCGATTTCACCTTGGATCGTGACATTGGATGCGTTAGAACCCTTTCGGGTTGAAAGTCCCAAGCAAGATCCGACGCCCCTACCCTATTTGCAACAAGAAGGAAAACACAGTTTCGATATTCACCTCAAAGTAGCGATAACTCCCGAAAATAGTAATTCAACTATTGTATCGAAATCCAATTTTAAATACATGTATTGGACGATGGCCCAACAGTTGGCACATCACACTATCAACGGGTGCAAAGTAAATAGTGGAGATATGATGGCCAGCGGCACCATCTCGGGGCCTACTCCAGATTCTTACGGTTCGATGTTGGAGCTTTCATGGCAGGGTACGAAACCGGTCAAACTAAACGACGGCTCGGAACGAAAGTTCATTGAAGATTATGACATAGTAACATTGAGCGGCTATTGCGAAAACGAAAGTTTGCGTATCGGATTTGGCGAAGTTTCTACAAAGTTACTACCCTCGTACCAGTCCAAAAAATAATTCGAAATAGAGACTTTTATCGATTATATACGATTGTTCATCGTTCTGCGTTCTTTACAATAGCTGTTTTGGCACAGCAATTGAAATCGTTTTGAAAACGACAAAACAATACGTTATGAAGAAAGTTCTACTTTTTTTTGCGACAAGTACAATCGTAATTGCTTGCGGCGGGGTGAAAAGAACCCAAAAAGCCCTAAACATAGGAGATTATAACAATGCTATAGAGACCTCTATCAGAAATTTGGCAAAAGATAAGACCAAAAAAGGAAATCAACCTTATGTGTATTTATTGGAAGAGGCCTTTCAAAAAAATACCGAACGCGAGCTAAAACGGGTCCAGTTTCTAAAAAATGATGAAAACCCGGCCCATTTTGAATCTATTTACAATAGTTATGTCGGCCTGAAAAACATTCAAGAACAAATAAAACCACTGCTCCCTTTGCGTATAATCGATGAAAAAAGAAACGCGCGCTTTTCGTTCAACAACTATCAAAACGATATTCTTAATAGTAAAGACGACCTTTCGGAATATCTCTATGACAGCGCCTCGAGTCTTTTGAAAAATGCGACCCAAAAAGGTGATTATCGCAAAGCTTACGATGATTTTGTCTACTTGGAAAAAATTAATCCAGGTTTTGAAGATACAAAACTGAAAATGGAGGAAGCCTATGAGAAAGGTCAGGATTATGTACGCGTCAGTTTGGTAAATGCCTCTGATCAAATCATTCCATCAAAGCTTCAGGCCGAACTTCTGAATTTCAATACTTACGGAATTAACGACCCGTGGACGAAATACCATACCAAACCCCTACCCAATGTCGATTACGATTATGCCATGGAGCTCTCCATGAAGAATATCGCCATTTCTCCGGAACAAGTAAGCGAAAAACAGATTATCAAAGAGCGGCAAATCAAAGACGGTCATAAATTTCTGGTCGATGCCGAAGGTAGAATAGTCAAGGATAGTTTGGGCAATAAAATAAAAGTCGATAGGCTAAAAACAGTAAAATGTAATTTTTACCAGTTTACCCAGTTTAAATCAGCACAAGTAAGAGGAGTAGTGAATTTTACCGATCTTTCAAATAAGCAACCCATAAATGCGTATCCTTTGACCAGTGAATATATTTTCGAGCATGTATACGCGAATTATGATGGCGACAAAAGAGCTTTGGAAAATGATTTGGTACAATTGTTAGGTTTGGCTTCAGTACCTTTCCCGAGTAACGAACAAATGGTCTACGATGCAGGAGAGGATATAAAATCACGTCTGAAATCAATCTTGGCCAACCAGCGTTTCTAGCGGCATGAACTGGTATATTCCGATATAAAAAAGCCCCCCTTGGCAAATACCTTTGGGGGTTTCTTTATGCATATTTCTTTAAATCCATTTCGGTGATTGCGCCGTGGGAGTCGTGAGCTATTACAATCCCGTTTTTAATCACCAATAGTTGGGGCGATTGATGCATGACCTGAAATTTATATCCTACTTCATTTGAGACATCGCGATAACTATGAAGGTCCAAGAAATAAAAGTCCATTTGACCATCGGACAGGTCATAACTTTGGGTAAACATGTTAAGAACCATCCTGCTGATTCCACACGACGTGGAATGTTTGAAAATCACTTGTGTTTTTGTATTCGATTTTTTGTGAATTTCATCCAATTGTTCCAAAGAGGTCAAGGCCACCCAAGGAATAGTTTTTGACTCTTTTTCCTTCTCATCACTTTTACCTCCAAAGATGTTACCGAATAGGCCCATTATATTAATTTTTTAATTCGTCGGCTTTTATAATAAAATTTACGTCTGTCGAAATGTCCTACTATTATTGACTTTAACCGCCATTTTGTCCGACGTGTCGTATTGGTAAGGTTGTTGACCGATAGTTTACAAAAAATAGACAACAATAAAAAAATATATACATATGAACCTTAATAATTTTACGATAAAATCGCAAGAAGCCTTGCAACAGGCACAGCAGCTTGCACAAAGTATGGGTCATCAGCAAATAGAAAATGAGCATCTTTTCAAAGCCATTTGGGAGGTCGATGAGAATGTGTTACCGTTCATTCTCAAAAAACTGAATATTAATATTGACCTCTTGAAATCAATTCTTGAGAAAGAATTGGAAAGTTTTCCTAAAGTTTCTGGCGGTGATATCATGTTTACCCGTGAATCTTCAAAAACAGTAAACGAAGCCAGTATACTCGCCAAAAAAATGGAAGATGAATTCGTATCCATTGAACATCTTTTATTGGCCATATTAAAATCAAAAAGCAAGATTGCCCAAATTCTAAAAGATCAAGGGGCCAACGAAAAAGATTTAAGAGCCGCAATCAATGAACTGCGCAAAGGTGGCAAAGTAACTTCGCAGAGTGCAGAAGAAACTTATAATTCTTTGGATAAATATGCGCGTAACCTGAACCAACTGGCCGATAATGGTAAATTAGACCCCGTCATTGGCCGAGATGAAGAGATACGTCGCATTCTTCAAATACTATCGCGAAGAACCAAAAACAATCCAATGCTAGTGGGCGAACCCGGTACCGGTAAAACGGCCATTGCCGAAGGTCTGGCCCATCGAATTATTCAAGGCGATGTTCCGGAAAACCTGAAGGATAAAATTATTTATTCCTTAGATATGGGCGCCCTGATTGCTGGGGCTAAGTATAAAGGGGAGTTCGAAGAGCGTCTAAAATCCGTAATTAAAGAAGTAACTACTTCCGATGGCGATATCGTTCTCTTCATTGATGAGATCCATACGCTGGTGGGTGCCGGTGGAGGGCAAGGCGCAATGGATGCGGCCAACATCTTAAAACCTGCATTGGCGAGAGGCGAATTACGGGCTATTGGCGCCACAACATTGGATGAATACCAAAAGTATTTTGAAAAAGACAAGGCATTGGAACGGCGTTTCCAGAAGGTTGTAGTCAACGAACCCGATACCGAAAGTGCAATCTCCATTCTTCGTGGCATCAAGGAAAAGTACGAGGCGCATCATAAAGTGCGTATAAAAGATGAAGCCGTAATCGCGGCCGTAGAGCTGTCGCAGCGCTATATAACGAACCGTTTCTTACCGGACAAGGCCATTGATTTAATGGATGAGGCCGCTTCTAAACTTCGTATGGAAATCAATTCCAAACCCGAAGAACTCGACGTACTAGATAGAAAGATCATGCAGTTGGAGATTGAAATAGAGGCCATCAAACGGGAGAACGATAAGCCTAAAATGAAATCTTTGAACATCGATTTAGCCAATTTGAAGGAAGAACGAAATGAAATTTTTGCCAAGTGGGAAAGTGAGAAATCGGTCGTCGACAATATTCAAAAAACAAAGCACGATATCGAGGAATTCAAATTGGAAGCCGAGCGTGCTGAACGCAATGGCGATTACGGTAGAGTTGCCGAGCTACGCTACGGAAAAATTAAGGAAGCACAGGAGAAACTCGAAACTTTACAGAACGATTTGAAAGAGCAACAACTTGGAGAAACCCTGATCAAAGAGGAAGTCACCAATGAAGACATTGCCGAAGTAGTGGCAAAGTGGACGGGTATTCCGGTAACCAAAATGCTACAGAGCGAACGCGAAAAATTATTAAAGCTTGAGGATGTACTACATAAGCGTGTAGTCGGCCAAGAGGAAGCCATTCAGGCTGTTTCCGATGCGATACGAAGAAGTAGGGCCGGATTGCAAGATACCAAGCGCCCAATTGGTTCATTTTTATTTCTTGGAACTACCGGTGTCGGTAAGACCGAATTGGCAAAAACCTTGGCATCGTATCTGTTCGACGATGAAAATGCCATGACGCGCATCGACATGAGCGAATATCAAGAACGCCATTCGGTAAGTCGATTGGTCGGGGCACCCCCTGGGTACGTCGGCTATGACGAGGGTGGACAATTGACCGAAGCGGTACGTCGTCGCCCTTATTCCGTAGTTTTGCTCGATGAAATCGAAAAAGCCCATCCAGATACCTTTAATATCCTTTTACAGGTTCTCGACGAAGGAAGATTGACGGACAACAAGGGTCGCGTGGCCGACTTTAAAAACACTATAATTATAATGACGAGTAATATGGGCAGCCATATTATCCAGGAAAAATTTGAGGATAGCAATGACATATACAGCGCCACTGAAACCGCACGCGTCGAAGTCTTGGGATTGTTGCGGAAAACCATCCGTCCTGAATTTTTGAACCGTATCGATGATATCATCATGTTCACACCGTTGAACAAAGAAGATATCGCCAAGATTGTTAGGCTACAGCTGAATCAGTTGAAAGGAATGGTTGCCAAACAACATATTACAATCGATGCTACTGATGAAGCTGTTATCTATTTAGCCGCAAAAGGTTATGACCCGCTATATGGTGCGAGACCTATCAAAAGAGTAATTCAGAAAGAGGTGCTCAATGCACTATCGAAAAAATTACTAAGTGGTTTGATTTCGGCGGAAAGTATTGTTCTTATAGACGCTTTCGAAGATAAATTAGTCTTCAGAAATCAAGAAGAATTAGTAAAATAATTTTAAAATAATCTGTAAAAAGGACACCTTATTGAGGATGTCCTTTTTTTTTACAATGCTATATACCATACAGTATATAATTTTTTTATCTTCGTGTAAAACTCCGCCCCATGACGACCAAAGCCGAAAGAACCACAGCCTTTATCATCGAGACCGTTGCCCCCATCTTCAATAAATTGGGCTATGTTGGTACGAGCATGAGCGATCTCACCGAGGCTACCGGTCTTACAAAAGGTGCGCTATACGGCAATTTTGAGAACAAGCAAGCCTTGGCCTTATCGGCTTTTGAATTTAACAGCAAAAAACTTTTATCAAAAATTGACGAGGTACTGGCCACAAAGGAAAGTGCCCTGGACAAAATTTTTTCCCTTACGGAGTTTTACCGTAGTTATGATGTATTTACTACCGATATGGGAGGATGCCCTATTCTAAATACAGGCGTTGATGCACAGAACAACAATCGACTTTTAGCAGCAGCTAGTCGTGAGGCTATCAAGGAAATAGAAGGGAGAATCGCATTGGTGCTAGAAAACGGAGTCAATAAAAACGAACTCAGGTTGCCCGTTACACCTCTCCAATTCGCAAAACAACTATTTACCATGATTCAAGGTGCAGTGGCAATGTCTACAATGACACGTGACAAAAAATATCTGGTGAACACAGTAGCTTATCTTGAGGTACTTATCAAGAAAGAGCTCAAGAAATAGTTCCGTCTCTCGCGACATTACCTCAGTTCAAATAGCTACTTAATCTCCAACCACCCTGAAAATCCAGGTTTGATCGGGGTATTTTCCATCTAACTTATTGTCACGGCCTGTTCTCGCCTCTCCTAAGGTACGGTAACGGGCCAAATAAACATAGTTATAGCCATTCTTACTTCGAACGAAGGCTCTTGGTTGTAGGCCTTTTTTCTTCATGTCGGCCATAAAGGCAACAAAATACTTTTTTGTTCCGAAAACGTTAGCAATCAAATAATAACCTGGCAGTAGTCCGGCTTCCGAAACGACTTCCTCGTACTTCTCGCCAACCTTTGGCTTATCGACCCGGTTCTGCTCGGCGATTTTCGCCTCATCCGCTTTTTTCTTGGCCTCTATCACCCGTCTTTCTTCTAGTGCTACGGCAATGAGGGAATCTTGTTTGAGTTTCTGTGCCTCCATAGTTGCTTCGGCCTGTTCGGCTATCGCTATCGAATCGCGTTTTGCAGCTTCTTCTTTTTCTCGTACTGCCGCGACGGCCTCTGCTTCTCTATTTTGCGTGTCTATTTCGTCTTTTCTTTTTCGTGTTTTTTCTTCAGCTTTTGCCAAAGCTTCTTCTGCATTGGCCTTTTCTTTGGCCTCTCTATCAAGCTGCTTTTGTAGTTCCTTTGCGGCAACCGCCGATTCTTTTTCTACTTTGGCAATCGAATCCCAAACAAATTTTTCACGTTTGCGTTGTTGTTTTTCTTCAGCCTTGGCCAGTTCTACTGCTGCTTTTTTATCTACTTTTTCCGTATCCTCAGTTAGCTTTTCTTCGGCTTCTTGTTCCTTTTCCAATTCAGCAAGTGCATTTTCATCTTCCTCCATATCAGATCCGACAAAACTATGTCTTTCTTCAGGTTTGCCGAGAAAATAAGCGGCGACAAGTTCGAAAGAGGTTTCGTTACTGAGGGAGCCACTTGTGCCAAACTCCACCAATGCGCCTAGAGAGAGGTGCTTGAAAAAAGTGCCTCCGACGCCGATACCATAACCATAAAGATTATTATAGCTCAACTGCCCCCAATATCGATTTGTGTTCAAAAGTGTATTAAAACCAATTTCGTTGGACTGCTCTGGCAAGGTTCGCAAATACAGTGATGGTCTTAAAAAAGCATTCCCGGCCGAACCCAAATTAAGCGGAAAGTCATATGAAACTAAAGACATAAGTGTTTTCTCATCACCCTCTGTATTGGCTTCATTAGCAGTGAAATTGTAGTCAAAAAGGTTTTCGGATGCCAAGCTAAGCGTTAAACGATTTACCGACAAACTTAGACCGGGGGCCATCTGAATTATGAAATCATCGGTAACCGTTGGCAAGGGCAGTGGAACATTGGGGTCAATCTGAAAACGGTCATCGGCCAATTCCTGCTTAAATGCAAATACATTTGCGCCGAGGGCCAATTTCACCGAGCGACTGAACTTGAACTGGTACGCATAATTTAAAGCTCCCCCAGTATTGAAGAAAACCCCCGTATTCTGCTGAAAGAAGGCCAAGCCGGCAGCAGATCTATCGTTTAGTTTTCTAGAGTAGTTGAGAAATAATGTTGTTGGATTGGCATCAATAGCCTGCCATTGCCAACGTGCCCAAAGTGCGAAGGACTGCGGGTTATTTCGGTCTAAGGAAAATGCGGGGTTAAACAAGCTCGCATTATAGGTCGTCAGGTTATGTTGTCTGAAATTGGAAGCTAGCCCTTCTTCGGTTTGGCCATAACCCGAAAAGGATAATAGCACTAGCAGTAAAAAAGAGACTATTCGCAGCATATGCAAAAAAACAAAAACAAGTAACCGCACATACTTTTTTTGTATAAATTTAGTTAACAATATTGCAAGAGTTTTCAACCAAATAAAAAACATCTTCGATTATGAAACGCATGAATCTCATATATGTTGTAATACTTTTCTTAGGCTTCGTTGGTTGTAAAGAAGATTCGGAGAGACCCACAGAAACAGTAGTCTCCACTTATTATTTTATTCGCCATGCCGAAAAGGATCGCTCCAATCCTGAAAATGCAGACCCAGAATTGAATCAAAGCGGGCTGGGAAGGGCAATGCACTGGGCCGAAATTCTCGACGATGTTGAAATCGATGCCGTATATACTACCGATTATGAGAGAACATCAATGACTGCGGCACCCATTACAGTAAAAAAAGACATTACCGTGCAATATTATGACCCACAAAATCTAAATATTGACCAGTTTAAGGCCGATAACTTGGGGAATAACGTGTTGGTCATAGGCCATAGCAACACGACGCCAGATTTTGTAAACAAAATGATCGGTGAGGAGAAATACTATCAAATGGATGACGGCGATAATGGAAGTCTATTTATAGTACAATCTGTAAACGAAAAAATAACTTCACAAAGATTACATTTTAATTGCAACTGTCCGAAAGAAAGATAGACATCCAAAGTTTATTAGTCAGTTGATATACCTCGTTCAAATCGCTATGGAAAGCTAAACTATAGTCTTTCAACACTTCCCTTAGAATGCTTTAGCAATTTGAAGAGATTCTTACCGAGGCATTTCTTTACAAATAAATCGAGCACTGCCCCCATCATTTTCAAATTATTGGATTGAATCGAACAACTTCTTTACTTTTGTAAGATGATTCAAAAGAACATCAATATCAAGAACAGAAAGGCCAGGTTCGAATACGAACTTTTAGACACCTATGTGGCAGGAATCGTATTGGCCGGCACAGAGATAAAATCCATTCGCGGGGGAAAGGCTTCCATCGCACAAAGTTTTTGTGAATTCAACGATAAAGGCGAACTCTTTGTAATCAATATGCAGGTCGACGAATACTCGCACGCCTCTCACTTTAACCACAGACCCAAAGCGGAACGCAAGCTGCTGCTCAACCGTCGTGAGCTTAAAAAACTTCAAAAAGAAGTTAGTAGTTCAGGTCTGACCATTATTCCCCTAAACCTTTTTATTAATGACCGTGGTTTGGCAAAAGTTAAAATCGCATTGGCAAAAGGGAAGAAGTTATACGATAAAAGGGAAACTATCAAAGACCGGGATAGCAAAAGAAATCTTTCGCGCATCAAGAAAAGCTTTAATTCCTGACCTTCTCATAATCGAGGTTTGGTGCGACTATTACTAGTTTTTGTTTTCCAATAAAGGAACAAAACGAAACGAACCGAATTCTTTCTTTTCAAATTCTTTTTCCGACTTTCTTACATATAAGGTCATAATCTGCTCGTCGAAACCCACCGGAATGACCAACCGCCCACCAACCTTAAGTTGCGCTAAAAGAGGTTTAGGTACCTCAGGGGCACCGGCCGTTACGATTATTCCATCAAAGGGATGTTCTTCAGGCAAACCTTTATAACCATCACCAAAAATCATTTTCTTAGGTCGATAGCCCATTTTACGGAAAAAAATCTTGGTTTTTTTGAAAAGCTCTTTTTGCCGTTCGATGGTGTAGACCTTGGCTTTCAGCTGCAGTAAAATTGCGGTCTGATAGCCACTACCCGTGCCAATTTCAAGAATTTTCTGTCCAGTTTTCACCTGAAGTAGTTCCGTCTGAAAAGCAACGGTATAGGGCTGCGATATCGTTTGGTCGGCACCGATAGGAAAAGCCTTGTCTTGATAGGCGTGCCCCTCAAAACTACTGTCCATAAAAACATGACGTGGTATTGTACGAACGGCCGAAAGTACTTTTTCATTTGAAAGACCTTTACCCACCAAGATATCAGCGAGTTTGTTCCGCATTCCCCTATGTTTAAATGTATCTTTCATCCAATCGATATTAGCCGGCAGCAAAAACTGTTTACCTCAAAGTCAGTTGAAATTTTAGATGCGGAAATATGGTAATTTCTTTTTGGAAGACCCATTGTGCTTGTTTGGTTTTAAAAGGCAAAGTTAGCTTGTAAAATCTCAAATCACAAGTGCCATTTTGACCAAGAAATACTGGAATTCGGATTCCCAATTTCATGTTCGAAAAATCGTAAACCCAAAAATATCCTTACTTTTGGAGTAAACAGAAATACATGCTAAAAGTTGGTGTTTTGGGCGCAGGCCACTTGGGTAAAATCCATTTAAGACTGCTCAATGAATCGGAGAAATATGAGCTCATCGGTTTTTATGATGCCGACGCTATAAACGGAAAAAAGGTGGCGGCCGAATTCGGTTACCGTTACTTTGATAACGTCAATACGCTGATCGATGCGGTGGAAGTAATCGATATCGTCACCCCTACCCTTTCCCATTTTGGTCTTGCAAAAAAGGCTATCGAAAAAAAACGACATGTTTTTATAGAAAAGCCCATAACCACTACTTCCAAAGAGGCCGATGTTTTACTAGAACTTGAAAAAGAATACAATATCAAAGGTCAGGTGGGTCATGTAGAACGTTTCAACCCAGGGTTTTCGGCAGTAAAAAACCAGATTGAAAATCCGATGTTTATCGAGGCGCACCGTTTGGCCGAGTTCAATCCGAGGGGTACCGATGTTCCCGTAGTATTGGACCTGATGATTCACGATATCGATGCAATACTGAGCGTAGTCGATTCAAAGGTCAAGCAAATCAATGCCAGCGGCGTATCGGTAATCAGTAATTCGCCGGACATCGCAAATGCGCGCATAGAATTCGAAAATGGTTGTGTCGCCAATCTAACGGCGAGTAGAATTTCGCTTAAAAATATGCGCAAATCGCGTTTCTTTCAAAAAGATGCCTACATATCGGTCGATTTCCTCGAAAAAAAGGTAGAGGTAGTCAAAATGAAAGATGCTCCCGAAATCGCCGGAGACTTTGATATGATTCTGCAAAATGCCGAGGGGCAGAAAAAACAGATCTATTTTGAAAATCCGGATGTAGAAGAAAACAATGCGATTCTCGACGAACTCGAATCCTTTGCAAATGCGATTACAAAAGATGAGATTCCGATTGTGAGCCTGACCCAAGGTGCAGAGGCGTTACAAGTAGCCCTACAGATTATAGCATCCTTTGAAAGACCATCGGAAAATTAATCTGTTTTGCCCAAGAAGCTCATGTTCAGCAAAAAAGTATTTTAAGTAGAAGGCATCCAAACCATATTATCATCAATAACTATTAAAGAGACAATAAATAAATGCCCATAAAAGAAAATTTAGAGAAAATACGGAATTCCATTCCCGAAAATGTTACCCTTGTCGCCGTTTCGAAAACCAAACCAAATAACGACATTCTAGAAGCCTACGATTCGGGCCATTTGACTTTCGGCGAAAATAAGGTTCAGGAAATGGTCGAAAAATGGGAACAACTGCCCAAAGACATTGAATGGCACATGATAGGGCACGTACAGCGCAACAAAGTAAAATATATGGCTGAATTTGTTTCGATAATACACGGAGTAGATAGTCTTCGCCTGCTTAAAGAAATCAATAAAAGGGCCCTACAACAAAATAGAACTATAGATTGTCTACTTCAAATGCATATTGCCGAAGAGGACACTAAATTCGGGTTGGATAGCAATGAACTTGAGGGAATTATCCATTCGGAAGCGTTCAAAAACTTGGAAAATATAAATATAAAAGGGCTGATGGGAATGGCTACCTTTACCGACAATACCGAACAAATACGCAGGGAATTCAAGCAACTCAGGGTGTTGTTCGAAGGTTTAAAAACAGAACTTCCTGAAATAAGCATCTTATCGATGGGTATGAGCGGTGATTACAAAATTGCCATCGATGAGGGCAGTACGATGATACGTATTGGAAGTAGCATTTTTGGAGAAAGAGACTACAACTAGTCAAAAACTGTTTCAAAATAAGTACAATCGGGAATATCCCTTTTTTATAGCGCTAAAAGATATACATGTACGCAATACTCGATATAGAGACAACCGGTGGAAAGTATAATGAAGAGGGCATAACCGAAATTGCCATCCATAAATTTGACGGACATGACGTCGTTGATACCTTTATTAGTTTGGTAAATCCTGAAAAAGAAATTCAGCCGTTTGTAGTAAAGCTTACTGGCATCAATAGTAAGATGTTGCGAACCGCACCTAAATTTCACGAAATTGCCAAGCGCATTGTCGAAATTACCCAAGATGCGGTACTCGTTGCCCATAATGCTCAATTCGATTACCGTATACTCCGTACAGAGTTTCGACGTTTAGGGTATAATTTTGAACGGAAGACACTTTGTACCGTAGACCTTTCCCAAAAATTGATTCCCGAAGCGGAATCCCATAGCTTGGGGAAACTGGTACGGTCTCTTGGCATTGCAGTAAGTGACCGACACCGTGCGAACGGTGATGCCTTAGCCACTCTCAAGCTATTTAAAGTTCTACTTTCAAAGGATTCCGCTAAATCGATTATAAAGAACATAATACGAAAGGAAGAACATGGAGAACTCTCTGCCAGACAGTTGGATATTATTGAAACATTGCCATCAGAAACCGGGGTGTATTATATGCACGACAAAGATGGGGATATTCTATTCTTGGGAAAGAGCAAAAACATCAAAAAAAGAGTAAATCAACACTTTACGAACAATGGCAACCGTGCCAGGCAACTTCAAAAGGCAACAAAAAAAATAACTTACGAAAAGACCGGTAGTGAATTGGTGGCGCTACTAAAAGAGCGTGAAGAATTGACTCGAAATAAACCGAAATACAACCAAAAAGGAGTTAACGGTGCTTTTTCCTATGGGGTGAAGGTTTTTGAAAATCCGGATGGATATCAAATATTTCAAACAAAAAAATTGGAGAAAAAAGAAAGTTGTTTTGCGACTTTCGAAAGCCTTGACGCTGCCAAAAGTTTTATATTAAAGATTACATCCGAATTCAATCTCTGTAAAAAATTGAACCACATCTCCCAGGCCAAAAAGAACTGTTCTGATTTTGAATCAGGTAATTGTTTTGGGGCATGCACCGGCAAAGAAGATGTTCAGAACTACAATCAACGGGTTACTCGAGCAATCGAGAAATATTCCCTTTCACAAAAGAGTATCATTATCATAGACAAAGGCAGGGAAATTGGTGAACATAGTGCCATCTTGATTAAAAATGGCCACTTTAAAGGGCTTGGCTTCTACGACCTGAACCACCAAATCAATAATATTCATATCTTAGAATCTATTATCGTTCCGATGAGGGGCGATACGAACACCACCCACATGATAGAATCATATCTTCGAAAAAAGCGGGTGCAAAAAATTTTGGAACTAAGCTACTAAATCTTGGGAATTCATAAACCGGAAAAGGGCTGGAAACACAAAGTCCACGAGATTATCTATGAGGCAGACACCCCTATGGGCAAATGGTTCGATATCGTTTTGTTCATTCTAATCGTTATTAGCGTGATTTTGGTCATGTTAGAAAGCGTAAAATGGATCGATGCCGATTATCACCAGACCTTACTTACATTGGAATGGATCGTAACCATTTTTTTCACCATAGAATACATCGCGAGGATTGTCAGCATTAAAAAGCCCTTCAATTATATCTTTAGTTTTTATGGTATCATCGACTTTCTTTCGACCATACCGCTATATATTTCCTATATTTTTGCAGGATCACAAGTTTTATTGGCCGTAAGGGCATTTCGACTGTTGCGGGTTTTTAGAATCTTAAAGTTGGTTCGGTTTCTGGGCGAAGCATCACAGCTCAAGAAAGCATTGATGGCCAGTAGAGCTAAAATCACTGTCTTTCTATTTGCGGTATTGGTGGTGTCGGTAATACTTGGCACCCTAATGTACCTTATCGAAGGTGACGAAGCTGGTTTTACCAGTATTCCCACCAGTATTTACTGGACAATAGTTACACTAACAACGGTAGGTTATGGCGATATAGCACCTATAACGCCGCAAGGCCAGTTTATTGCAACCCTTATTATGCTCTTAGGTTACGGAATCATAGCGGTACCAACAGGAATTGTTACGGTAGAATTTGGGAAACAAGGGCAGCACAGCAAAGTACCTGGCGGAGAACTCGTAATACACACAAATACCCAAGCATGTGAGACTTGCTCGAAAGAGGGGCATAGAGACGATGCCAGCCATTGCTATAACTGCGGAAGCGAACTGTAATGGAAAAAACGTTGCTATCGGTAGTCGGCCCAACGGCCATCGGTAAGACCAAATTTGCCATCGAACTGGCCCAACACTATGATACCGAAATAATTTCGGCAGACTCCAGACAGTTTTACAAAGAAATGGAAATTGGCACTGCCGTTCCGGATGCTGTAGAATTAGGCCTCGCCAAACATCATTTCATACAGCACAAAAGTATTTTCGAACCCTATTCCGTCGGGGATTTTGAGCGAGATGCCCTTGAATTGCTGAAATACCTCTTTAAAAAAAAGGATATTGTAATTATGGTCGGTGGCAGCGGTTTGTACGTCAATTCGGTAAAAAACGGTTTGGACAACTTCCCAAAAATAGATTCGGAAATTCGAGAAAGACTTAATGAAAAACTTAAATCTGAAGGTCTAACAGTATTGCAGGAAGAACTAAAACAAAAAGACCTCGCCTATCATAAAATCGTTGACCTTAATAATCCACATCGAGTGATTCGGGCGCTGGAAGTTTGTATAGGCACAGGAAAGCCCTATTCTTCATTTCTTTCCCAAAAGAGAAAAAATAGAGAGTTCAGAACATTCACCATCGGTCTTGAAGCCGATAGAAAGCTCGTTTACCACCGCATTGAAAAAAGGGTAGATAAAATGATTGAAAAAGGTTTAGTAGAGGAGTCTAAAAACCTTGAAAAGTATAAGGAACTTAATGCCTTGCAAACGGTAGGCTATAAAGAACTATTTAGCTATTTTGAAGGAAATCATAGTCTAGATTTTGCCATTTCGGAAATTAAAAAAAACACACGACGGTTTGCAAAACGCCAGATTACTTGGTTTAAAAAAGATAAAGACATCTTTTGGATTTCTCACGACACACCATTAAAAACAATCTTACCGCAATTAAACCAAAAACTATGAAAAGCCGTAAACCTATATTGTTCGTAATGGGAGTTTCCGGGTCGGGAAAAAGTACTATCGGGCAGTTATTGGCAGAAAGTCTTGAAATATCATTTTTTGATGCCGATAACTACCATCCAGATGAAAATATAGCAAAAATGTCCAAAGGTTTACCGCTTAATGACAATGATCGGCAAAGTTGGTTGGAACGTTTAAACGCATTGGCCAGGGAGAAAGAGAAAATTGGGGCTGTCATCGCCTGCTCTGCACTAAAGGCAAAGTATCGTGGGCTACTTCAAAAGAATACGGATAACGAACCTAAATTTATCTATCTAAAAGGATCTTTTGAAGAAGTTTCGCAAAGACTGCAGCAAAGAAGAGGACACTTTATGCCGCCAGAGCTGCTTCGCTCCCAGTTCGCGGCACTAGAAGTTCCGGAAGAAGCTATAGCCGTATCCATTATGGCAAGTCCCGAAGAAATAGTTTCGACTATTTTGCGGAAACTGGACGAGTGAGTGTAATAAAAAAAGTTCCAATAAAATACCGGAGCCCTGTGTTTAAAAACTTTAGATTATCATCATTTTTCCTCTTCTTTGACCACCAAACGAAATCCCTCGCCATGAATGTTCAGTATTTCGACCGTATCGTCTCGCTTCAAGTACTTGCGTAATTTTGCGATATATACGTCCATACTTCGGGAGGTGAAATAGTTATCATCTCTCCATATTTTGGTAAGTGCCAACTCCCTAGGCATCAAATCGTTCTCGTGCAAGGCAAGGAGCCTTAACAATTCGTTCTCTTTGGGGGAAAGTTTTATGGATTCCTCCTCCTTGTATTTTAAGAAACGTAGCTTCGAGTTCAAATGAAAATTCCCGACCTGAAATTCAAATTTTTTGCTATCGGCCAAACTATTAGAAGCTTTTCTCTGAAGTATAGCTTTAAGTTTCATTAAGAGTACTTCAGAATCGAACGGCTTGTTCAAGTAGTCATCGGCACCTGCCTTATACCCTTTGAGCACGTCTTCTTTCATTGTTTTTGCGGTTAGAAAAACAATGGGTACGTTTTCGTTCTTTTCACGGATTTCCTTAGCAAGGGTAAATCCATCTTTATACGGCATCATTACGTCAAGAATACAGATGTCGTAATTATCCTTTTTGAATTTTTCGAAACCTTCCATTCCATTTTTGGCCAAAGTAACATCGAAATCGTTCATCGACAGGTAATCTTTCAGCACAATTCCGAAATTCGGGTCATCTTCGACCAAGAGAATTTTTTTGTTGATTGTTTCCATAACTATTAGTTAGATTAATGGCAATTTAATATAGAAAGTACTTCCTTTTCCTTTTTCACTTTCTGCATAGACCTCACCTTGATGGTCATCTATAATTTTTTTTACGTAGGCAAGACCTAGTCCATGCCCCTTTACATTATGTATGTTTCCAGTATGTTCGCGGTAAAACTTTTCAAAAACTTTTTTGAGCACTGCCTTACTCATTCCCGCTCCGGAATCCTGTATTTTTAAAATGATATAGTTTTTAGCTAACTCCGTAAATATTTTGATACGAGGCTCTTCGGGAGAATATTTGATGGCGTTATCGAGAATATTCACAACAACATTGGTGAAATGCATCTCATTGGCCAGTACTTCGGTTCTTTCCGCATCTAAATGGGTCTCGATGTCACCGCCACGATCCGCCACAATTAATTCAACATGGGCGATAGCGTCTTGAACTATGTCGTGCACATCTACCCTATCCTTACTGATGTCAAGCTGGTTTTTTTCCAACTTTGATATGCGAAGTACGTTTTCTACCTGAGCATGCATACGTTTGTTCTCGTCTCGTATCATACCGAGATAACGCTGTACCTTTTCACCATCACCAATTATTTTAGGGTTTCGAATCGCTTCGACCGCTAAATTTATGGTGGCGATCGGTGTCTTGAATTCGTGGGTCATATTGTTTATGAAATCGGATTTTATTTCCGAAATCTGTTTCTGTCGTATCAATTGATAAATCGCTCCGGAATAGGATGCCACAATTACCAAGATGAACAAAAGTGAAAGAAAGGCCATGCCCATGATAGAGCTAATCAAAAACCGTTTTTTCTTCGGAAAATTAATGAGTAAAGAAAAATTACTTACCCCTTCACTATCCCTAAATATCGGTGTCTCATAAAGTGTGCTTTGGGCAAACTTGAACTTTCTCGACCTTACTTTTGTGGGCAATCCCCGACTATAAATTCCGTATTCATATTCAATATCATAACCACGTTGCTTCAATTCACGGCTCAAGAGAAGTTCTATTTCCTGTTTTGAAACCCTTTTATGAATAGGTACTTTCTTGGCATATTCTCGGAAGACATCATCAAAAGCAGCCTTTTCCATTGCGGAAAGACCCCCGATTTTTTCGAGTTTTTGATCTGGAGTCAATGTGTAATTTTTTCCGTCCAGTTCAAAATCTTCCTTAAAAACCATACTTGTTCGTTTACTCGTATAGTTTTTGATTGTAGTCGTGTCGTTACTGTCGCTATTGTCAAAGAACGTTGATGCTATGTTGTAATCTTCCTCTAGAATACCATGGGAATATGTTCGTATCTCGTTAGAACCTATATCCCGGTCAATAAATAAAAAATTGCGAATCTGAGTTGTTCTCGGCAAACTCCCGACACTATCAATTGCACTTAGATATCTTTCGGAATAATCGCGCCGTTCCCGCTGTTCGATTTTATCGGTAACCTCGTTAAGAATATCGATAACCGCATTCGAAAACTGCTCTTCTTTATCGTCTACGGATTTCTTGATCCAAAAACTCTGTACGAAAATGATTCCGATCAGGGAGAGGCTCATCAGTATCACCAAAAGAACAAACAACCTCCTATTCATTTCAATATAAAATTAAAGATTTAACAAGTAGCAAATTGTAGGTTTAACCAAACCTTAACAAAAATGTTAAAATTGGCTGAGGCTAGCTATTGTCAAGCAGCGCGTCGTGTATTTCCGAAACTCGGGCCCTAGTGTCATCAAGGTCAAGGTTCTCGATGATATAACTCGAAGCCTTGCGTTTTACACTATCGTTCCATTGATTTTTCATACGGGCTTGAATACTTGTTTTCGAACTTGTGCCATCCCGCTTTAAAATACGGGAGGTTCGGACTTTTTCAGGTGCTGTCACCAAAATAATTTCATCATAAAAATCTTGGGAGCCAATCTCAAAAATAATAGCAGCTTCCTGAATAACATAAGGGAATTTTTGCCGTTTTGACCAGGATAAAAAATCTTTTCTAACAGCAGGGTGCACAATCGAATTCATGGCTTCCAAGACATCTTTTCTTTCGAAAATACGTTTAGATATATACGTTTTGTTTAACTTTTTCCCTGAATAAGCTTTTTCACCCAGAAGCTCCTTGATGGCCATTTTTACTTCTGAAGAAGCTTCCATAATGCGCTTCGCCTCGTCGTCAGAATTATAGACCGGTACACCGTGTTCCGAGAACAATTTCCCTACTGTCGTCTTTCCACTACCGATTCCTCCGGTCAATCCTACGATTATCATTGGCGCTTTAATATAAATTCTACTTTATCTTCTAACAACTTGGTGCTCTGCAAGCCGTTAGGCACCTTGGTCAGTTTCAAAAGAATTTGGTTGGCGTCCGGTTTTTTAATAGAATTATAATCGGCAACCACTTGAAAATCAGATATTTTTAATTCCTTTAATCGCTTTGTTTTGGCTTTGCAGAGTATAGATACGGTATTGGGGAAAGTCTGTACCTGCACATCATCAGGAAAATTGATTGTTGCTATCGATACCTTGAAAATCTTTTCTGTAAAACGTGCAATCTCGCCATTTACTTTTACGCTATACTCGGAATAAGAGGTATTTTCAAGTTCAGGCGATTGTATCAAATCGACATCTTTCGAAAAATCGGAAGCAACATCAGGTAAGTCTATTTTCCGGGTACGAACAAAACGTATGGAGTCAATTTCTTCTCGTGGCCCAGTAACAGTAATTGTGTCGGGCGATACTATCATTTTTCCGTCTAACAAATAGTTCTTTGCCAAATTCAGCACTACTCTCGGTTTTACCGGAATCTTTTTTGATTTCACCTCTAACATTTCGAGAAATAAAGTGTCGCTTTCAATTTCCAGCAAAGCCATAGAACCCGGTAACTGGTCTTCAATCTGCTTGCGGTATGTGTTCGGAGGTGCGAAAAAAGTAGAGGCCTTATTTTCTAACTCCGACACATCGATATTGACTTTTTTATTCATAAAATTAAAACGTAAAAATTGGAATCCCCCGGCCCTGAGCTTTACTTCCACTTTGTTCTTCGAAGCTTTTTCGAACAAAAAACCTTCGGGCATATTGGCAAACTCAAGATCAAATACTGCTGTACCGATGTAGGATTGCGAAAGATTATTAATGAACCAAATCAATGAAGAGCACAGCAAAAAAACAAAGAATACCTTTACCTTCCGCTTTTTAAGGCCGCTTCTAATCTTTTCCAGTACTCGGTTCATAAGGGTTCAAAAAACAATTCGGGAAATAGCTCCTCTGGTTTTGTATCACTAAAGTTAACCAACACGGTCGATTTTAAAAAACCGTAACCATATCCTGTAAATTGTATGCAAACTGCCAAAATCGATAACAGGGCTATGGAAAGGCTTTTGTTCCGTAGTAAAGAATCTATAAAAATGAGTACAAAGTAAACCGCATAGAGGTAGCAAGGCAAAACGATACCTATTGTATAGAGCGCTATGGCGACAATAAAACCCAGAACGAAGAAAGTAGGAAACCAATAGGTCATTTTCGCTGTGCGGGGGTGCCATTTGTTCAGAATCGGGCGAACCATACCGAACTTTTTTACCTGATTGAAATATTTATTCCAATCAATTCGCCTTTTATGGTAAACGAAAGCTTCAGGAATTAATCTAGTGTCATAGCCGCTCTTCCAGATTCGGAACGTAAGATCTGGATCTTCTCCAGGATGGATGCGACCAAAACCTGCCGTTGCTTCAAAGGCTTCTTTCGAAATTCCCATATTGAAACTTCGCGGTTGAAACTTTCCCAGAGCCTTTTTGTTTCCGCGGATACCCCCGGTAGTCAAGACCGAGGTCATCGCATAATTAATGGCCTTCTGCACCATGCTGAACGATTCATGAGCCGCATCGGGACCACCAAAACAGTGTATAAAATTTTCTTGCAATGACTTGGCCACGGTCTGCAAATAGGTTTCCGGAAGGATACAGTCAGAATCCAAAATAATAAAGTAATTGCCTTTTGCCTTTCGCATACCACAGTTTCTAGAATCGCCCGGACCTGAATTATCCTTCGTAAAATAAGAAATTGAAATGTTGCCCTTCACAGCGCGCGGATGGTTTTTAAAATCCATCACGTTTTGTTTTGAAGACAGCGTCGAACCGTCTTCGACAACAACGATTTCAAAAGGTTCGGTATAGGTCTGCCCCATTATGCTCGTCAACAATTCCACAATCTCATCGGGCCTATTGTAAACGGGAACAACGAAAGAAAATGATAGGTTCATTGGAAATCGCAGACTTAGTTACTCGTAAAGGAACGGTTTTCAAAGGGAAAATCCGAAAAGAACAACTTGATTTCTTAAAATGTCCTTCGAAGTAACTACTTCGCAAATTGCTCGATAACCTCTTTGCTAACTCCGGTATTCGAAAAGCCCCCGTCGTGAAACAGGTTCTGCATCGTTACCTTTTTCGTAAGGTCTGAGAATAAGGTCACCGTGTAATCGGCACACTCCAGAGCAGTGGCATTGCCCAATGGTGACATTTTTTCCGCATAATTGATAAATCCGTCAAAACCTTTAACTCCTTGTCCCGCAGTAGTCGGTGTCGGGGATTGTGAAATCGTATTGACACGAACCTTTTTTTCCTTTCCGAAGAAATAACCGAAACTACGGGCAACAGACTCCAAATAAGCTTTGTTGTCTGCCATATCGTTATAATCGGGAAAAACGCGTTGCGCGGCCATATAAGTAAGGGCCACGATACTGCCCCACTCGCTCATGGCATCAGCCTTGTAAAGACTTTGAAGCACCTTATGGAATGAAAGTGCCGATACATCCCAACCCTTTGTAGTAAAATCATATTTCTCATCGGTGTAAGCACGTCCTTTTCGAACATTGACCGACATGCCGATAGCGTGTAGCACAAAATCGATTTTGCCGCCTAAAATCTCCGTGGATTTTGCTACGAGATTATCCAGGTCTTCTTCACTGGTGGCATCTGCGGGTATGATTTCAGAGCCAGTCTTTTCGGCCAACTGTTTAATTTGCCCTAGACGCATAGCCACGGGTGCATTGGTCAATACAAATGTACCACCCTCCTCGTGTATTCGTTCAGCAGTTTTCCAAGCAATTGAGTTTTCGTCCAAAGCGCCAAAAACGATTCCTTTTTTTCCTTTCAATAAATTATAAGCCATGTTCTCTTGGGTTGTGTTAGATACTGTTTTGAAATATGTCGTTAAAATTATTATAGTCGATTCTTGATATAACACGAAGCAACCCCGACCGTTCGGGGTTAAGCATAGCAGCGATACGTTTCAAAATTTTAACGAAGCAATTCGCAAAAAGGGGCTGCAAGAAAATAATCGAAATATTTCAAGACAGTCCCTTAATTCAGAAAGCACCAAAGATATTTAAAAAAGTGGCAATACAGCAGAAAATTACAAGCCTGAAAATACAAAATTGAGAAATCAAGTTACGAATGCGTATTTAAAATTGCGTTTACCACAATTTTCAGTTTAACAATTGTCGTGCGTGCGCCAATGCCGAATCGGATAGGTCTTTGCCGCCCAACATTTCTGCAAGCTCCACTACCCTCTCGTCGGTACTTAGCTGCATCATTTTAGTATTCGTGCCAGAATTCTCTTCTACTTTATAAACTTTGAAGTGATGATCCCCTTTCGAAGCTACTTGTGGCAAATGGGTTATTGAAAATACCTGCATGGTTTCGCTCATGGCCTTCATTATATCTCCCATATTGTTCGAAATCTCACCAGACACACCTGTATCTATTTCGTCGAACATCATGGTCGGCAAGCTCTCGTACTTCGCCAATATTGCTTTTATCGCTAGCATAATACGAGATAATTCCCCGCCCGAAGCAACTTTTTTTAGCTCCCCATAGTCAGAACCCTTATTGGCCGAGAATAGAAAGGTGAGGTTATCTGTTCCGTTACCTTTAAAGTCTTCGGATTTATTTAAAGTAATCTGAAAAGAAGCACTGGGCATGCCCAGTGAAACCAGACTGTTTTCAAGTTGTTTCTTTAATTCCGGAAGGATTTTTTTTCTACGATTATGTAAAGACTCCCCGAGTTTTTCTAATTCTCTTTGCTGAGAGGATACCGCTTCCTCCTTTTTTCCTATTTCGGACTCCAGATTTTCCGTTGCTTCCACTTTTTTAGCAAGGTCTTCCTTAATTTCCAAAAGTGCGGAAACTTCTTGCACGCCATGTTTTTTCTGAAGGTCGTAAAGCTGCTGCAATCTTGCATTGGTCTCTTCCAAAAGTTGGGGATTAGCCTCTGCTTTCTCCTGAAATAATTGAAATTCCCCTGAAATATCATCGACTTCGAGAAACAAAGATTGAATGCGACGGTTCAGATCGGCATATTGACTACCGAAATTGGATAAGTTGTTGGAAGTCTGCTTTAATTCCGTCAAAAGATTAACCACACCCACTTGATCGTCGTTCAGTAATTGATGGCCTTTGGCCAGTAACTCCAAAATATTCTCAACGTTGTTCAGTTGCTCGTAACGCTCTTCTAGTTCTTCTTGAATACCCGTTCTTAAAGATGCCTCTTCCAGTTCTTGGAATAGAAAACTGTTATAATCATGTTCCTTTATCGCATTTTTTTGAAATTCGATAAGTTCTTGCAGCTCCTTCGTTGTATTCTTATAGACTTGCAGTCGTTTAAGGTAGTCACCAAGCAACTCTTGATTATTTGCAAGGGCGTCGATTAGCTTAAGCTGAAAATCATTATCGGCCAATTGTAAGGTCTGATGTTGCGAATGCACATCGATTAGTCGATTACCGAGCTGCGACAGTATATCCAACGTAACAGGAGAATCATTTATAAAAGCACGGGATTTTCCGCTAGGTCGAATTTCACGTCTTACTATGGTGCTATCCTCATAGTCCAAATCATGCGATTCAAAAAAAGCGGACAGGTCGTATTTACTAATTCGGAACTCTGCCTCGATAATGCATTTTTCGTTCTTGTTCCGTAACGAGGCTAGATCCGCTCTTTTGCCAAGAACTAAAGCGAGACCACCTAACAAAATAGATTTTCCGGCACCGGTTTCCCCCGTAATACAGGTAAAGCCGTTGGTAAAGTTGACGTTCAAATCGTCAATTAATGCATAATTTTTTATGGAAAGGTTTACGAGCACTGTTATTGGTTTACGGCGTGCCGCAAAGATAAATTATAATTCGGTAGGGGAAAGAATCAGTATTTGATATCGTTCCAAGTACTGGAATAAAGGGGAGCTACACGATTGAGTGTTTCCTTAAGCTGCACGATATCGACTTTGGGGCCATCGGAAAAAATATTTTGTATCTCTTCGGATTTAGCATCAAAAAAAGTCTGTATCAAAAAGGCATTTGGCCGTCGTTTAATCATTGTCTCGAAGAGTTTCATCGATCCCGCGATTACTTGTTTGCCCGTACTATTGTTGTCACCAAGTATGTCGAGGCCCTTGCGATGGTAGTTGTACATCGCGATTCGATATTCACGATAGGTGTTCGATAGAAGATTATCTACTAGCTCAAACCGACTTCTGTCGGTGCTCTGGTCCCATCCCGAAAAATTCGTTCCCTGGGCCTGTGTGGTTATTTGCTGTGCTTTTCTAAAAAATTCGGTGCCGCCTTCCAAAGAAAAAGTATCTGCATCAAGGCCCAATACGACATAGACGTAATACGAAACAACAGCAATCAGATTCGATTCAAAAACGTTCTCGTTAAAGACTAGGGGCTGATACTCAATATATTGAAAATTGAATTGACCGTCTTTATAGTTAAAAATAGGGCTTTCGTAAGAGGTGTTGAAAACAGGCCGCGAAGATTGTATCTGAATATTACCCTCAAAACGGTTCGATTCAAATTTTGTTATCGTAATGAACATCTGAGCATTTAAACGCTCATTTTCCTTGTAGGTGCGGTTCGTCCATTTATTCTTGTTTACAAAATCGTTGAGCGAGCGTTCGAGCGTCTTGAATATTTGTTGATTAGTCTGTGAAACTTGGTCAGAATT
>ENA-ORXM01000560-ORXM01000560.1-marine-metagenome-genome-assembly--contig:-NODE-560-length-63449-cov-12.872357_pt1 | contig 63449 bp, 46 predicted proteins | sample MGYA00237867_ERZ511480 | MGnify/ENA primary metagenome ERZ511480 (study PRJEB26309, sample SAMN06266103) | marine metagenome | isolation source: Algal blade | place: United Kingdom:Sidmouth, United...
GAGCGAAAGACGGGATTCGAACCCGCGACCCCGACCTTGGCAAGGTCGTGCTCTACCAGCTGAGCTACTTTCGCATATTTGCTAATAACAGCATAGATCCCAAATCAGGACTTAGCTACTTTTGCATATTTCAAAGCACCTTAGAAGCTATTTCCTAAGGGAATGCAAATATACTACACCTCTAACCAATTTCAAATACCACTTTGATATAAATCTGTCATTTAGCTATTCTGCAGTTAAGATCCTGATTCACAGGTACTTACTACCCTCTTTTATAGTCAATTTGGCCAGGTTAGGCCTATGCTCAGCTATAAAAGTGGCTACGCTCATGGGATTCAATTTTGAATGTTGTCGTAATGCCCAGCCACTAGCCTTATTTATAAAGAACTCTGTGCCTCCAAAGGTCATTGGTATCAACTCATACAATAATGCCTCATCTGTTTGTTGTCGGTACTTGAGTTGGAATATCAATGCTGTCCTCTGTAACCACATATTGTCACTGTTCATGTACTCTAATGCCTTACTGCGTGCAAGATTTGGTCTATCCTTCAGAATATGTCCTATCATGGTTGTTGCTAGAAAATCGACGGTATCCCACCAGCTCTTGGTTGTAATCAATGATTCCAAGTGTAGGAGATCAGCTTCCGATTAGCCTTTTTTGCATTTGCCCATCAGCTCCATAGCCACCATCTGGCATTCTCGGTGGTCCTTCGTCCACAGCTCTGAAGATAGCGCTCTAATATGTTTCTTGATTGAGGCTTGCTCTTGCTGCCACAAGGGCCTGAGAATGGCCGTCCTCAAAGGAGCTTTGATACCATAGAATGGGAAGCGGTTTTTCATATAGGCAGACATTTTCAGCGCATTGTTGCTGTTGCTAGCTTCGACCAGTTCAGATTCTATATGACTGATTAATTGACTTGTGTTCATGAATGCTTAGTTTCATAATTTAGACCCATCAAGTAAATTTAGCATAAGTGATGAAACCTCTGGCAGAAAGAATGAGACCGACTACACTCGATGGATACATAGGCCAAGAAGCATTGCTGGGTAAGAATGGTGCTCTGACCAAAGTCATCGCTGCTGGACGTATTCCCTCTATGATTCTCTGGGGACCACCTGGTGTCGGAAAGACAACGCTGGCCAATATCATCGCCGAATCATCAGGCAGAACCTTTTATCAACTTAGTGCCGTCAATTCTGGTGTCAAAGATGTCAGGGCGGCCATAGCCAATGCCGAGAACACCAATCTCTTTCAAGCAAAAGCTCCTATCCTATTCATAGACGAGATTCATAGATTTTCTAAGTCGCAACAAGATGCTCTGCTGGGTGCTGTGGAGAAAGGGATCGTCACCTTGATAGGCGCGACTACAGAAAATCCCTCCTTTGAAGTGATCTCTGCTCTACTCTCTCGTTGTCAAGTCTATGTCTTGTCCGACTTGAGTTCTGATCATCTCAAAGAAATGATCTCGAAGGCACTGCAAGAGGATGAGTACCTTAAGACCAGATCTATCATCATAGAAGAGTATGAAGCGCTGTTGAGATTCAGCTCAGGAGATGGGCGCAAGCTCTACAACTTGCTGGAGCTGATAGTGGATAGCTTTGATGACGACGAAGATATCGTCATCAATAATGAAGCGGTGCTTCAAAGGTTACAGGTCAATCTATTGCAATATGACAAAAATGGTGAGCAACATTATGATTTGGTTTCTGCCTTCATCAAATCCGTCAGAGGCAGCGATCCCAATGCAGCCGTCTACTATCTGGCCCGTATGATAGATGGTGGCGAAGACCCCAAATTCATCTGTCGCAGAATGATCATCCTGGCTTCAGAAGATATCGGGCTGGCCAATCCCAATGCTTTGCTACTGGCCACCGGCTGTTTCCAAGCCGTCCATCAGATAGGGATGCCAGAAGGAAGAATCATCATGTCACAATGCGCCGTCTATCTAGCCTCCAGCCCCAAGAGCAATGCCTCCTATGCAGCCATCAATAAAGCGATGGCCGCGGTCAAAGAAACCGGCGCACTCAGCGTCCCACTCAAACTCAGAAATGCTCCGACAGATCTTATGAAGGATTTGAATTATGGTAAGGCGTATAAGTATGCCCATGATGGAGAAGATAGCTTCGTGATGGAGGAGTACCTGCCAGATGAATTGGCTGGGAATGCTTTTTATGAGCCTGGGGCGAATGGTGCGGAGGGAAAACTGAAAGCCTATCTAAATGGGTTGTGGCAGGGGAAGTATGGATATTGAACTAAGTAAGAGAACTGAATTGCGTATTTAGAATGCACTATTTTTTCTAAGATGAATGTTCTAATTGCTTGATCATCAAGTCATTAGGCTTTTAACTCGCCGACGGTCTTTCCCCAGCCGAAACCGATGTTTCGGTTCTCTCTCTTCTAAGGTCTGTTGACCTTGGATGCAGCTTTGGTTGCAGCATTCGTTCATGTCTTATAACAATAATGAGCTGTTATCTATAGGTAATGAAAGCCGGTTAACCTTGCTTTCAAAGAGTGAACCTTGACAACAGTCGAGCCATTCGGTAATAATTAAAGGTTGGCCACCCATCCGCTTTCCCGGTTTTCTTCCTTGCAGCTTACAACACTAACCGCCATTGCGGAATGGTCGTTCGTAAGTATGTTCAAGCTGGATTTACAATAACTGCTATGGCTACTTCGCCCATCTGTGGTTAATCCAGATTGACCTCGCTTTTTCTGTAAGGAAAGTCCAAGCAAGTATACGACTGGCTTTGTGACCTTGCGACATGCTTATTATTTCGTGGTGGGTGGCTCCTACTCTTTTCAGTTCATCAGTCAAGTGTTCCAGATGAAGTTTATTCGAAATCAAAGAGCTGAATAAAAAGCAATTATTCTTGTAGTTTTTACTTTCCTTGATCATTCTGAGGACGAAATACAATTCTCCCCCCTCGCACCATAACTCTTTGTTCTTTCCACCAAAATTGGATACGGAGGTCTTTTCATTGGTCTTCTTGAGATTGTTGGATTTTTTCAAATTGGCAGCCGCTGCTTGCTCGGCAGACTCATAATAGGGAGGATTACATACTGTGAAATCAAAGTAGTCGTCCTTCCATATCATCTTTCTTATGATTTGCTTTTCATTTTGTTGTAGTCGACATTCTATGACGTCTTTGAGTTGCGGATTTTTAGCGATGATGGCACTGACATTCTTAAGCGCTTGAGTATCGATGTCAGTAGCGACGAAGGTCCATCCATACTCTTTGTTAGCAACTAATGGATAGATGCAATTAGCGCCTACCCCGATATCAAGGCCTTTTATTTTAGGGCCTTTGGGAATCTGATTATTATCGAATGACGCCAACATATCTGCCAAGTGATGAATATAGTCCGCTCTGCCAGGGACTGCTGGGCACAGATAGTCCGCTGGCAAGTCCCAGTCTACAACATCGTAATGATGCCGCAGTAAGGCCGCATTAAGTGCTTTGACTGCAGCAGGGTCACCGAAATCTATAGAAGTATTGCCATGCTTATTAGGCCTCACGAAAGTGGAAAAAGATGGTACGGACTCAATGAGTGCATCAAAGTCATAAGCACCCCTGTGTTGAGACCTGGGATGTATGTTTTCTTTGATGAGAACTGCTGCTTTTTTCTTAGCCATGATCAAAGAAAACAAAAACCGCTACTATTCTACAATAGCAGCTGAATTATCGAATCACAGCTTAGTTTCTTTCTAGAAGAAATGCACCTGCGTCAGGTGTATCTCATCTTCTCCGCTCATCAGGAAACCAAGAACATATTCTCCTTCTCCAAATATGCTTTTACTCAGTAATACACGATTGGACTCAACTGGTAACTGGAACTCTAAAAGTCCATCATTGTCAAATATGCGGATTGTGGATATCTTATTACAAGTTGTAAATTCCAATTGTTCGAATTGGTCATTATATATGACTTCAATAAAGATGCTCTCTTCAGAGTCATCAATCTTGATCCCATAGACTTCCACGATCTCGTTACTGAGTAGTTTGGTTGCCGAAGATTCATCGACCGGAAATGGGATCGTCAGATGGAGTGAATGAGCCAGAAATAGAAGGATGGTAATTAGTTTCATGATTTTAGCACTTAGGCGCTTTGTCATAAAGACAAGTTTCATTGTTAATACCTTACCATTTGACCACTACGCGACAGCTACTAGACTCTACATAACGCTTACTCAACGGGATTAATTAAGATAAGCCTTAGCGACTTTCTCAAAATCTGGTAGTTTGTCGATATGCCATTTGTCGAGAATCTTTCCATCTCTGAACAATACAACACCTGGATTAGACCTGACAATGGTCTTGAGAAGAATATCGTCTGCCATTCCGTAAGTCAAGTCCAGACCAGTGTCTTCATTGAAATCGGCTATGGTCATTTCGTCTGCCCCTCCTATGGCCATGACTACTGGTATTCCCCGCTGCTTTGCGGCATCTGTAAAGGGTTTGAGAATTTTGTGTTTCTGAAGATAAGCAGATTCCCATTCATAATCCATATATGTTTCCAGACGTTCGACTGTCTTATCAAAACTCCTGTCTATTGTCAACGGGTCTGTCTGTAAAGTGTCGACTGTGAATAGGGAATCTATGACGGTCTTTGTTTTTTCCACCCCCTTACCTTTCAACTTGTAATTAACTATAAGGAAGTTGGGCTCTGTTGACGAGAGGATGGCTTCTGTGAGGTCATTACCATCTTTGTCCTCTATGACGAAATCACTGATCTTAGTTGCTGGGATGGCTGGCTTGGTTCTTATCTGATCTGTGACCTTATAGACGCCTTTGTATTTCTTATAGTTCTTTTCTGGATCCTTGCCCATGTACTCTGCATTGGGGACTGTTATCATTTTTCCAGTTTCGATATTCTTCATCTTCCAGTCAGTGATCTTGACACCAGCCATCGCTTCTGCTTCCTTGGCTTTTACTTGTCTGACATTGACATTCTTGGCAAAGGGTCTGAAGTCCATATGCGGGATGTCCCACTTGAAATTACTGAAACAATAAAGGATGAATCCTACCAGACTGACGCCTATGAGCCCTGACCGTATCGGCTTGTTAAAGAACTGGTGCATCTTCTTTTGTGTGAATAGAAATATGAATGCAGGGAATAAAAGCGCGACATCTTTAAGGAATGAAGTAAACGGCACCAGCTTAATGAAGTCTCCGAAACAACCACAATCTTTGACTTTCATATTATTCTCATTGAATTCTCCCCACTTGGAAAATTCAAAGAAATTGACTTCATTGGGCACATAGCCAGTCAGGTATGTGAATCCAGTAAGAAAGGTGAAAAAGCCTACCAACAGTAAGAAGGCCCAGCTGGTAAACTTTGGTGCAGCACCTGTAAGCAACATCAATCCCAGTACTATTTCAAATACGATCATTGCCACTGCAAAGCCCAAAGAATATTCTCCCAGAACGGGGAACATAGGAGCTAGGAAACTCAACCCTGATTCTGAAAAAGTACTTTCGAACTCTCCAAAATAATCCTTCATCTTGTAAGCAGTACCCAAAGGGTCCACTGCCTTGACCCAGCCCGAAAAAATGAAAAGAATGCCACAGTAGTTCTGCAGAAATGAAATGAAGGGGGATTTAGTGTTTTTGAAAACGAAGTACATGAGCAGTGTCAGTATGACAGCTGGTATACCCACTATTCCAAAAAGTACTGTTGATAAAGTCATAGTATTTTGTCTTTAAATATCTGGTTATCCTTTTTCAGAAAGTAGAATCATTGAAAACACAGAATAGTTCATGATGTCTTGAAAATTAGCTTTCAAGCCTTCTGAGACCAAGGTGTTTCCGTCGTTTTCTTCTATTTGTTTTATTCTCAGTAATTTCATAAGTATCAGGTCGGTCATGCTGCTTATACGCATTTCTCTCCACGCTTCACCATAATCATGATTTTTCTCCTGCATCAGTTGCCTGGTCTCTCTAGAATATTGCTCGTATAGGCTTGAAGCCAAATCTGTATCCATTTCGTATTTGCCTTCTGCAGGATGCTCAAGCTGAATCATCGTCATGATACTATAATTGATGATGCCTATGAATTCACTTTTGATTCCTTCTGCTACTTTTTGTTTCTGCTTCTCTTGGATGCTTCTGATTCTGGATGCTTTTATGAAGATTTGATCCGTTAGAGAGGCTGGTCTTAATATTCTCCACGCCGTCCCATAGTCCTTGGTTTTGAGATCAAAAATCTCCTTGCATTCAGAGATTACCTTATCATATTGCGAATCTGTGTTGGTCAATTATCTATTTTTGGCAAATATACGGGGTTGAAAGGTAAAAATATACCCTTTCTATAATCTGTAACTAATTGATTGTTAGTGTATTGTGAATGTAATTTCTTCTGTTCCTCTTTAACAAGTGTAAAGATGCGACTTACAATCAAAGTAAAAGCTAATTGACTTCAATATAAACTCCAACGATCTGTTAATAGCCATATTAGTTCTTTGTAATGTATTACTTGCCATAGAGTTCAGGCTATTGCCCAAGTTCGGGGTTACTAATCTGCATGCGATAGTATTCAATTACTTGACCTGCTTCATAGTCGGCTCTTTAGTGTATGGTAAGATGCCGATCACTGGTGCCATTTTGGGAACCACCTGGTTTCCATATGCCGTATTCCTGAGCTTCACTTTTATAATTTTCTTCAATGTCAATGCATTCACCATTCAGAAGGTGGGTATGGTCATCACTAGTGTTTTTCAGAAATTATCCTTGGTGTTCCCTGTGGTTGTCGGCCTTTTATTTTTCGGGGAAACGTCTAATTCTATAAAGCTGTTTGCGATAAGTCTGACCTTGGTGGCCATTATACTTATAAACCTGCCGGATAAGAGAATCTTAACAGGAAATTCTGAGGTCAGGAAGTATTGGTATTGGCCCATTATCGTATTCTTGGGTAGTGGCCTGATAGAAATCACCTTATTATATGTTCAGGAAACAGGAAAGGTTGTAGATGCAGGCGTTGCTTTTGTAACTATTTTATTCTTCCTGGCAGGCTGCTGGGGTACTTTGTTCATGCTATTTACAGGAGCTGTAGCCAGAGTGAAATTAGTAGATGTCATAGCTGGCGTAATGATCGGTATTCCTAATTTCTTTACCATTTGGTTATTGTTGAGAGGTCTGGAAATCGGAATTGAAGGTTCAGTGCTATTTCCCATTAATAATGTAGGGGTGATATTTTTTACGGCGCTAGTCGGTATTTTTATTTTCAAAGAGCGCATGAGTAAGTTGAATTATATTGGATTAGCTATAGCAATCGGAGCAGTCTACTTAATTTCCAGTTGATGTCTGATGCTTATAAGACCATAGCAGCAGAAGCGCAGGGAGAGTTCAAGGATCGAGGCTCAAAATTCATAGCCTATTTATTCCCCATGCCATCACTGGATGTCTTTTCAGAAAGACTGAGCAGTCTCCGTGCTTCACACTTTAAGGCCTGCCACTGCTGCTCAGCCTACAGACTCAGAACAGGTGCGGAAAAGGCGAGCGATGATGGAGAACCTTCCGGTAGTGCAGGCAAGCCCATACTGAACCAATTGTTATCCAAGGAAGTGGTGGATGTGGGATGCATAGTCGTCAGGTATTTCGGTGGTACCAAACTAGGTGTCTCTGGATTGATTCAGGCTTATAAGCAAGCAACGCTTATTGCCCTGGAGTCTGTTGATATTATCACTGAGTATGAAACTGAGCCAGTCATTCTGGCTTTTGATTACGCCATTATGGGCAAGTTAATGGAAGCACTGAAATATCTCAAGATCAGCATAGCCTCCAAGGACCTGACGGCGAATCCTACCCTCACCCTCGACGTAAATCGTTCTGAAGTGGAGCTGACCATCACACAGATCAAGGCACGCCTACTCGGTCGCGATGTAAAAGACATAGAAGTAGACACTGAGGTGAAAGGTCTGGTTTTCGAACAGGCTACTGGCTAGATAGAAAAAGTCTGGCTTTCAGCTTAGCGAGGGTATTACTTCTGAAAGTCGAATCATTGAGCGCTTTGTAACTGGTTATGATTGCGATCGGGATCAGGACGAGATTAGGTAGCCAAGCAGCTAGCACTGGATTTATCTCGCCAGTCTTATTGAGTTTCTCCCCCAGTATATTCAAGATGATGAAAAGCATGAAGAATATGATGGCAATGAGTAAAGGGTAGCCATAACCTCCTTTTTTCACTATGCTTCCCAGTGGGGCTCCGATGAACAGAAAGACGATGCATATGAGCGCCCAGCTGAATTGCTGATGGAATCTGAGTATGTATCGGGATTGAGCTTGGGTAAGATTGTTTTGATCTCTTTCTACTTTGCTGATTTGATCATTGATTTTGCCAGACTGATACTTACTGGTTTTTATAAGACTCTTGGCATCATTTTCCTTGAAGGTTTCCAAGAGGCTCTTATAACCAGCCAAGTTTAAGGTGTCCTTTTGTTTCTTGATTGGTTTTGTAGGCTTCTTTTTTCTTTTCAGGTTGTCTTTGACGTGTCTATCTTTCTTGGCTATGGCCGAGGTGAGCTTTTCTGGGAGGGCATCAGTGTTAGGTTTGGCCAGCGTTGTGTCTGGTTTTTTAATTTCAGGCAGAGTTATAAGTTTATCGAAATCGTATCGTATTCCGGTTGCTTTTTGAGCTATCTGAAGATCAAATGAGTCGATAGCTTCCAGCAGTTGCCAGGTATTGAGGAGATCGTGTTTGGACTTGTGTTGATTGAGATCTGTGGCTTCCATCTGAAAATCTGACATGTCAAAGTTCCTCGACCATTTCTCAAACGTTGTCCTTATAAAGGGTTTTGAATTCTTTTTCTTGTTAGGTGTCAATTCTCTGTACTGTTCTCCATCTTCCAGATCCATGACAAAGTAGGATTTGTCGTCAGACGAATACATCTTGCCCCTTTTGGCTGTAAGCATATTGAGCTGACTCTTATCACTTCCAGAATTATCATAGATCAGTACGTCTTCTATCCGCTCTCCATCTGGTAGTTTCTTACCCACATTGATAGTGAAATTCTTAAAATCATAAGCAAACACCCCTTCCTGTATATTCAACGTGGCTTCTTGTGTGAATATGGTCAGATAGCGCTGTCGGAACTTATAATTGGCTCGAGGTTTGAGATAATTTGAGGCCAGAAGAGAAAATAGAGCCGTAAAGACAGATAAGGCAATGCCCGCTGCCATTATCCTTGTAAGTGAAATACCGGCAGATTTCATACTGGAGATCTCGTATTTCTCAGCCAGATTACCGAATACCATTACAGAAGCGATCAAAATGGTGACCGGAACCGCCTCTGGTATGATGCGAACAGCAAAATAGAAAATGAATTCCAACAAAACCCCGAAAGAAATGCCCTTACCTATTATTTCATCCAAATATTTCCACAAAAACTGCATGACCAGTACAAATTCTGCAATGAGAAATGCCATCAAATATGGCGGTATGAAATCTATTAATATGAGCTTATCTATCTTTTTCAAGTGCTGTCTGAAGGTGTATCAAAACGGTAAGAGTATATTCGTCTTGCAATCGGTAAAAATATCTACTTTAAAGTGAGATATGCTCTAAAGTTGCATGTGAAACCCAAGGAAATGCGGATAACTCAGCACTTTTATCCACTCACACAAAGTCAATAACGCTGACTGAGATGATATGGGTATAATATTGTCCATTAAAATCTAATATCTTGTAACAAGAGGAGCCATGAAACGTCAATTAAATATAGTAATGCAAGTCGAAGAATTCAATCTATTAGTCACTCAGTTGAAGGATAAGATGTACAGATTAGCGCTGAGGGTCGTAAGTAACGAGGAAGAAGCCAGAGATGTGGTACAAGAATCGCTGATCAAAATCTGGAGAAAACGAGACAAACTGGCTGAAATAGAGAACCCTACGGCCTATTGTATGACCATCACGAGAAATATGGGCATCGATAAGTTAAGAGCAAAGAAAATGTCCATTTCGGATATAGATGAGCATTACAACATCGAGTCAAAGACTGCAGATCCAGAAAGAGACTTGATCGCCAAGGATGAACTATCCCTAGTGATGAAAGTTGTGAATGCTCTGCCTGAAAATCATAGGACTGTCATACACCTGAGGGATATAGAAGGTTATACTTACAAAGAGATTGCAGGGATAACGGGATTCAGTATTGAAAAAGTAAAGGTTTACTTACATAGAGCTAGAACAAAATTGAGACACCAATTAAAAAATAGAGCTTCGTGAAAGCGCAAATAGATAATCTCATTAAAAGATATTGGGCAGGAGAATCCACTCTGGAGGAAGAATCCCAATTGAAAGTTCACTTCCGGTCAGGAGAAGTCCTTCCTGAACATCAGGAAATGCAGGATTTATTCTCATTCATGGAAGAGCAATCAGCAGTCAGCTACCCAGGTGAACTGGATATATCTACTCTCATGCATGCCGCTCATCCTATGGATCTGCTTGTGGAGAAATATCTTGCAGCGGAGACGAGCCTGGAAGAAGAAAAGCAGCTCGGAGATTATTTGTCTTCTGGTAAGGTAGAATCACAGCACTTAGAAATGAGAGATTGGTTTTCCAGTGCAAAGCTGGAAGCTGAAGTCCTATTTCCAGGTGAAATCGATACGACAACTATTACCGGTACTGAGCCTACAGCAATGAAGAGTCTGGTGGAAAAATATCTGTTAGCCGAGACGAATATAGAAGAGGAAATAGCGCTCAGGAAGTATTTGCTGTCAGATGCAGTAGCGGCTGAGCACAGAGATTTGGTCCCGATGTTTGAATTTTACGGGGCGCAGTCAGACCTGATTTACCAAGGAGTGTTAGATACCAGTTATACCGAAAAAGGTGAAGCAGTGACACGAAAGCTGAAGCCAGAACCTAAAACCATATCCATCTTTCCTAGGATGGTCGGAGTGGCAGCGACCTTGGGTCTACTTCTAATGTTTACTTTTAATGTGTTTCAGAATAATGAAGCCAGTTATCATAAGCAGTATACAGAGGTGGAAGACCCTGAAGAGGCATTGGCATTGACCAAGGATGCTTTGGCGTTTCTAGGAGTAAAGTACGAATCAGGCACCAAATCCATGAAGTATATCAAAGAGCTGGAAAAATCCAGCGTCTTTAATTTTAAAAACTAGCCTTAAAGAATCTTTAATGAAGAATTTATTAATCATCCTTGTTTGTTTTGCTTGCTCTTTCAGTGCTGATGCACAAGATGCTGTGCAAGGATTTTTTGATAAGTACAAAGACGATGATAACTTCACCCAAGTCAATATCAGTCCCAAAATGTTCCAGATGCTTTCTCAGATGGATGCGGATGAAGACACAGATGCAGATGTGATGAAGATGATAAGTTCTCTCAAGAGTCTTAAGATATTGACGACTGAGATAAATCCGATGACTTACTACAAGGAATTCAATACCTTATTCAATCAGTCCAATTATGAGGAGCTGATGACCGTCAGAGATAATGAGACAGACGTTACTTTTCTAGTAAGAGATGGAGATGGCGGCAACATCGTCAAGGAGTTGTTGTTACTGGTGGGCGGTGCTAAAGACTTCGTAATGATGCGATTTGAAGGAGACATACCTCTGGACAAGGTAGGCAAGCTCGCCAGTGGGCTTAATATCTCTGGTGCCGAGCACTTGGAGAAACTCAAGAAGTAAATATCAAACCTATCTGCTTGTCGAGCACCTTCTATGCAATCAATGCTTCCTTAAAAAGCGTATCTGGCTGATTTCTCAATATATCTTCCTGTGTCTCCCTATTTCTGATAAGATAATCTTTCCCGTCATGGATCAAGACTTCTGCTGCTCTGTACCTGGAATTATAATTTGAGGACATCGTAGAACAGTAGGCCCCAGCATTTTTAAACAACAGGATATCGTCTTTCCTTACCAGACTCAATTGTCTATCCACTCCGAAAGTATCCGTCTCGCAGATGTATCCTACAACCGAATAGATCTTTTTCTTCCCTGTAGGATTTGAGATATTAATGATCTCATGATGAGCTTGATAGAACATGGGACGTATAAGATGATTCAGGCCAGAATCCACCCCCACAAAAGTTGTGGCAGGGGTCTGCTTGATGACATTCGCTTTGACTAGAAAATACCCGGCCTCACTCACCATGAATTTTCCAGGCTCAAATTTTAAAGTCAACTCCCTCCCCTGCTCTTCACAAAAAGCATTGAATACCCCACTGAATTCCTTACCTAATTCGGCTATGTCCGTGGCCAGGCCATTCTGCTTGTAAGCCACTTTGAATCCACTCCCAAAATCCACAAACTCCAACCCATCAAACTTGCTGGCCACATCTAAGATCAACTTGGCTGCGTGAATGAATATCTCTGAATCCAATATGTCTGATCCTGTATGGACGTGGATGCCATTCACTTTCATATTGAAACTTTTGACGATAGTCAATAGATGCGGCAATTGGTGGATGGAAATCCCGAACTTGGAGCCTATATGTCCTACTGAGATATTACGATGTCCACCCGCCATCATGTGCGGGTTGATCCGTATGCAGACTGGGATTTCTGGATAGGTCGCCCCGAAGTACTCTAGCATCTCCAGATTATCGACATTTATACCTACACCCATCTCGACAGCTTCTGCATATTCTTCTTCAGATATGTTATTAGGCGTGAATAAAATCTCCTCTGGCTCGAATCCTGCCACTATTCCTAGTCTGATCTCCTGAATAGATACGCAATCCAGGCCAGATCCCATGAACTTGAATAACCGTAGAATGCTGATGTTACTGAGTGCTTTACAAGCATAATTCACTTTGAACTTAGGGACATTGAAAGCGGAAGTGAATCTATTGTAATTATCTTTGATCACTTGGCTATCATATACATACAATGGAGCTTTATATTTGGCAGTTAATTCAATGAAATCTAAGCCTTGTATATTCATCTTCATTAATTTGACGAGCAAACTTAGTAAAATTGGATGTCTTAACATTCTTTACCTATCCAGCAATATTTGATATTGATATCTCAGAAGAGCATACAAGAAGTTTTTGAAGTCAGTCAGATAGATGACCTGATACAAGAGTACGTGACCCTCAGAAGGCGCGGTGTCAATATGATAGGCCTGTGCCCTTTTCATAATGAGAAGACACCGTCATTCACCGTATCCCCGACTAAGAATATCTTTAAATGCTTCGGCTGTGGTAAGGGCGGTGGCCCTGTACAGTTTTTGATGGAGCATGATCAGCTCAGTTTTCCAGAAGCTATAAGATTCCTTGCAGCTCGATATAATGTAGCTCTGGAAGAAGACAGCAAAGAAGAAACGGAGCAATATGCTGAGCAGAAGAAGGAGCAAGAGAGTTACCATCTGGTAAATGATTTTGCTAGGGATTTCTATGTAGATCAATTGATGAATACGGAGGAGGGCCGACGCATAGGGCTCAGTTATTTTGAAGAGAGAGGCTTTCTGAAGTCCACCTTGGAAAAGTTCCAATTGGGTTTTGCACCTAAAGACTCTAAGGCCTTGGTCAAGGCCGCCATAGCTAAGCAATATAAGGAAGAATACTTGCAGACGCTAGGACTGATGAGCAAGAAAGGCTATGATTTTTTCAGAGATCGGGTCATGTTCACCATACATAATGTGTCTGGTAAGGTCATTGCTTTTGCGGGAAGGACTTTGAGTTCAGACAAGAAACAACCCAAGTATGTCAATTCTCCTGAGTCTCCCATCTACAATAAGCGTAAAGTACTTTATGGCCTACATCTAGCCAAAGGCCCAATCCGAAAGAAAGATAATTGTCTTATAGTCGAGGGCTATACTGATGTTATCAGCTTGGTCCAGAACGGTGTCGATAATGTGGTAGCTTCCTCAGGAACGGCCCTCACTTCCGAGCAGGTGCGACTGGTCAAGCGTTATACAGATAAGATCACCTTCCTGTACGATGGAGATACAGCAGGTGTCAAAGCGGCCCTGCGTGGGCTGGACATAGTCCTGGAGAATGATATGAATGTGTCGTTGGTCTTATTACCGGAAGGAGAGGACCCTGACTCATTCATCAAGAAGAATGGTAATGCAAAATTTGAAGCTTTCATAGCTGAGAATGCCAAGGATTTCATCTTTTTCAAAATGGATCTCTTGCTATCGGAATCTGAAGATGACCCGATCAAAAAAGCAGCAGTCATCAAGGACATCATAGGGAGCATCGCCAAGCTGCGTGACCCGATCAAGCGCTCCTTGTATGTACAGCAGTGTAGCCAAGCGCTAGGCGTATCAGAGGCCATATTAGTCAAGGAAGTCAACAAAGGCATTAAGCAAGAAATAAAATTGCGACAACTTGAAAAACAACGAGCTGACCGACGTGAGCAGAGAGAGCAGCAAGCCCAAAATAAGTCAACCACTCCTACTCATCAGTCCGATGGTGATTTTCCAGTGGAGCCACCACCTGGATTCGATGGAGGCGCTGAGGAGGGTAATGAGTATGATGAGTGGAATGCTTATCCAGAGGAAAAGGTAAAGCATCAGCAACCGAGTTTCAAGGTTGTAGCCATGCATGCATATCAGGAGAAAGATTTAGCCCGGATCGTTGTTACAGCTGGGGATAAGCTGATTGCCAATGATGAGGAGGAGTCTGAAATGAGTATTGCAGAATTCGTATATACTGAGATATTTGACATCATAGAATACTTTGAGAATAAGAAATACCAGAAGATCATAACAGATGGGTTCAATTATATGGATGGTGGACAGAAGCAGGGTATTTCCAATTATTTTGTCAATCACTCAGACCAGGAAATTGCCAAGCTAGCGGTGGATACTATGAGCTCACCTTATGAGTTTGCCAAGTGGAATGACATCGGTGTCTACTTGAATCAGAAGATGCCTGAGAAGAATTTCAAGATTGATAGTTGGAATTCCATATTGATGTTCAAGTTTCGAAAATTGACAATTATACTTGAGAAGTTGACTGCCAGGATTGCCTCAGAAGAGGATGTGGAAAAGAAAGGGCAGCTGCTTAAGGCCTTTATGAAATTGCAGCAACAGAAGAAGGAATTGTCTGTGGATCTTGGTGTGGTTATTCCGCCCAAGTGATTGACCTGCGATTTTACTTTTACCGGAAATCGAATAGGTTCTAAATAAAAGAGGGCAATCCCCTATGGTTATTGCCCTCTTTTTCATTTGATGTTTTATTTACACAGACCTATTCATACAGTTCAGATCATCAAAAGCTCTCGTCAGTCTTTTCTTAAAGGACAACTCCCCTTCTCTTAGCCATTTACGAGGGTCGTAATTTTTCTTGTTAGGCTTATCCTCTCCATCCGGGTTACCGATTTGAGTTTGCATATACCCTACTCTAGGCTCGTAGTAATCCCTTACACCTTCCCAGTAGGCCCATTGCAGATCAGTATCGATATTCATCTTAATGGCACCATATTCTATAGCTTCTCTTATCTCAGCTTTGGAAGAACCAGAGCCACCATGGAATACGAAGTGTATGGGCTGATCAGAATCCAAGTTGAATTTTTTCTTTACATACTCTTGAGAATTCTTCAAGATTATGGGTTGAAGTGAAACATTTCCAGGCTTGTAGACACCATGCACATTCCCGAAAGCTGCAGCAACTGTAAACTTGTTACTAATGGCAGTCAGTTTTTCGTAAGCGTAGGCGACTTCCTCAGGCTGGGTATATAATTTGGAACTATCCACCTCAGTGTTATCCACACCATCTTCCTCACCTCCTGTAACTCCCAACTCCATTTCCAAAGTGATACCAATTTTATGCATTCTCTTGAAATACTCTTCACAGATTTCAAGATTCTCTTCTATCGTTTCTTCAGAAAGATCCAGCATATGAGAAGAATAAAGTGGGTAACCATTTTTCTCAAAATTCTTTTCACTGGCATCTACCAAGCCCTTGATCCAGGGTAATAATTTCTTGGCGCAATGATCAGTGTGCAGAACTACAGAAACGCCATAAGCCTCTGCCATTTGGTGCACATGCTGAGCGCCTGAGATGCCACCGAGTATTGCAGCCTCCTGATTTTCATTGCTGAGACCTTTGCCTGCAAAGAAGGTCGAACCGCCATTACTGAATTGAATGATGATCGGTGAGTTGACCTCTCTTGCAGTTTCCAGACAAGCATTGACGGAATTTGTTCCGACGACATTCACTGCTGGTATAGCATAATTGTTTTCGTTTGCATGGTCAAAGAGGGCTGTAACCTCATCTCCGAACAAGACACCTTTTCTGAATTCTGACATAAGTTAGTTGTTAGCTTATTTAGTTAGTGTTATACGATTTCCTGTGCTGCCAAGTATCTTTCTGCATCCAGTGCGGCCATGCAGCCAGTCCCAGCTGCGGTGACTGCCTGTCTGTACACATTATCCTGAGCATCTCCTGAAGCATAGACTCCTGGAACTTTAGTTTTAGTGGTGCCAGGTGTTGTGAGCAGATATCCTGCGTCGTCCATATCCAGGTAGTTATTGAATATACCTGTGTTGGGTTTATGCCCTATTGCTACAAAGAAGCCAGATACAGCTATCTGAGAGGTTTCTTTGGTGACGTTATTAATAACCTTGACACCTTCTACACTTTCCTTTCCAAGAATTTCCACAGTGCTGGTATTCCAGTGGACCGTGATATTATCGGTATTCAATACACGTTTTTGCATGATCTTGGAAGCTCTCATTTCATCTCTTCGTACCAGCATATGTACTTCCGGGCATAGCTTGGCAAGATAAGTGGCTTCTTCAGCGGCAGTATCTCCTGCTCCTACTACGGCAACTTTTTGACCCTTGAAGAAGAACCCGTCACAGACTGCACAAGCAGAGACCCCGAGATTCATTAACCTCTGCTCTGACTCCAGGCCTAACCATTTGGCACTGGCACCGGTGGAGATGATGACGGTATGTGTCTGGATCTTGTTCCCTGTTTCTGTGGTCAATACATGTACAGGTCCAGAAAAGTCCACTTCTGTGATCATTTCCCCCACTATTTCTGTCTCGAATCTTTCAGCTTGCTGTCTGAAGTCCATCATCATTTCCGGCCCTGTCCTGCCTTGAGGATAGCCTGGATAATTCTCTACATCAGTTGTTATCATCAATTGACCTCCCGGTTCTTTTCCTGTATATAATAATGGTTTAAGCCCTGCTCTAGCTGCATAGATTGCTGCTGTGTAACCTGCAGGTCCTGAACCAATAATCGTACAATTTCTTATATCTTCTGCCATTTTTTAAGTATTAATTATTCTAAAGCAACCTAAAAATAAGGTTCTTTGTCTAAGTATGTTCCTTAAGTGGGTATCTTACGATGAACTGTTTTAACTTCTGATAGTTTAACGTTGGAGAATGACCATGTTTTCCATTGTTGATCTCTTTTTATTCTAATAGGCCTAGCTACCTTATTGTTGCTTTTCAGCCAATATTTCAAGTTGTCAGCACCTAGGTATGTCGCAACTGCCCTTTTGGAATTTGAGATATGCTGGGTATCATATAACTATAGCTATGCTTTACTGCATATCAGCCTTGACCTGATAATGATCAGCATTTTATTGCCTCGCCATTATCTGTTCCAGAGCCTTATATGGATTTGAACTATTATTCTGGATTATCATATGAGCTTCTCTGTAGTATTGTTTTCTGACCTCTAGCTTCTGTGTGATTGCTGATAACAAGTCTTCTTTGGAATCATTGTGCAGTGGCCTATTAATGCTACTCTGAGAAATTCTTGATTTTAGAATTTGGGGCTCACAATCCAGAAATATGGTAAGACCCGTGTCGAGCATAGTATTAACATTGTCAGGGCTCATTACCATTCCGCCACCTGTGGCGATGACTACTTGGTCCAGTTCAGTTACGAATTTGAGAAAGGCAGTTTCTCTGGATCTGAAATGGTCCTCTCCGTCTTGTGAGAATATCTCTGCTACAGAATTGCCTTGCAGTTGACTTATGGCCACATCTGTATCAATAAAGTGAAAGCCTAAGTGCTCGGCCAGCAAGGCTCCTACAGTGGATTTGCCACTGCCCATATACCCTATTAGAAATATGCGTTCTGAAGAAAACTGGTTTTTCATAACAATGATCAAGTTAATTCATCCTAGACTCAAGTATTGAGTCATATTCCAAATAGTGGTGTATTTTAGCCGTTCAAACTGAAAATATGATTGCTCTACAAGCTGCCAGCCCTGCAATAGGACCACCTCAGTTGATGTTGTGGGTCTTGATACTGGTCATCTTCTACTTCTTTTTCATCAGACCTAATTCTAAGAAGCGTAAAGACCAGGAAGCATTCGAAGAGGAACTGACTAAGGGAAAAGAAGTCGTTACTATTAGCGGAATGATCGGTAAGATCAATAAGGTGGAAGGTAACATCGTCCAACTACAAGTAGATCAAAAGACCTTTATCAAGGTATTGAAGACATCTATATCCAAGGATATGACGGCAGGATTGACAGTCAAGTCTAACAATAAGGAGGAGGCATAAATAGGTTTTCTGAATTGCGAATTTAGAAAATCTTAATTTGTTAGACATAAAAACCGATTGCCTATAACTAGACAATCGGTTTCAATTTTATTCTAAGGAATCTCTATTTCAGTATTGAAACGTTTCCTGACTTTTTATAGACTTGATCATTGACACAAGTCACTTTCAAGCAATACGCGTAAGTGTCTGGTTGTAATGTTTCACCTTCATAACTACCATCCCATCCTTCATTCTGATTGTTAGTTCTCCACACTTCTTCTCCCCATCTATCTACTACGAAAAACTCCATTTCTCTGATGAATTTACTTCTTACGAAGAGCTGGTCATTATTATTATCTCCATTTGGAGAAAAGGCATTCGGTATGAATACATCATCCTCATTACACTGTGGAGGCATCACTTCTATTTCAGCACTAGCACTTGCTTCACAGCCATTCGGTGTTATGCAAGTAACTGTGTAAGTCGTAGTTTCCATAGGTGCTACAACGATAGAATCTCCAGCACTACCATCACTCCAAGTGTAAGAACAATTAGGGTCAAATGGATCTGCTGAAAGACCTATGTTACTGCCTTGGCAGACTTGCGGCAGACCCTCTTGATCAGGAATACCATTATCTGCGTAGATACCTATCTCCACGTTTTCTATGATCAAATTAACTTCAGAAGTAACTGATTCACCAGTCACCGTGTTGGTTAATAAGACCGTGAATGTTTTGTTCTGTGGGCTGGCAACTACTGGATTGGCGGTAGTGCCTCCTGAGACTATACAATCTGCAGGTTCCCATACATAACTCAGTACTTCTGGATTGTTATCTCCGATATCAAAAGGTATCATCACCTCCTCGTTCTCGCAGGCTGTTATATCTGCTTGGCTCGGTGGCGGATTTACTGAGGTGTTACTGGTCAGTACTACTTCAGTTATAGTTTCACACCCGAATTGATCAGTCACTTTTGCAAAGACTGTTTCTGGATCTTCTACTGGATTATATTCCAGCGGATTACCTGTTCCGATAGGGTCACCAGAGGCATTACACCAGATTATATTATCAGGATCTTGATTAGTTGTTGCGGTGACTACAGCTGGCGATCCAAAGGTATACTCTACTGTGTCTATGCCAATCTCCAAAATGGGAAATGCGGGAACTGCAAGCTCTACTGTTGGAATATCCCCTAGGCAGACGCCTTCACTATCCAAGGTAACAGTGTAGTTGCCTTCATCCATATAGGTATAGGTAGGGTTCTGCTCCGTCGAAGTGGAACCATCTCCGAAACTCCAAGTCAATCCTTCCAAATTGGCACCTGGCGGGGCAAAGAAATTATAAGTGAATGATCCACAAGAATCCGGTGCAAACGAGAATGACTCATCCACGATTGTACTGATTTGGAAATCAATGGTGTCTGTACTGGTACAACCAAACTGATTCGTTGTGCAGAGCACAAGACTGAAGTCTTCGGTTTGAGTTTCTGGTATTCCTATAGTAGGACAATTTTCTGTTTCACCACTTATCAATTGCTCCGCTGGTTTCCACTCATAGGTGATGATTTGATTGAGATTATTACTATTGATGCAATAGATGCTAGTTGTGTCTCCAGGACAAATTATATACAGAGAGTCTATTGCAAGATCGATTGCTGTGCTCTCTATGGAAATACCTCCAAAACCAAAAATACAATCTTGGTCATTTATAAAACCGACACTTATTGAATCTCCTACTATACCGGTATTGGTAGTCAGAGTAGTACCAATTTCTATGATGTTGCCATCTTCATCTGTCCATACGTATTCAGCGCCAGGCAGAGGATTAACGACCATTAACTCCACATCGCCATCACAATCTGCTAATGGAGTGGCTGGGTTAATTGTGACTGGACTAAAAGTTATATCACCATCAGTAATGATATTTGGCAAGTTGGTGCCAGACCCAAAAGTGGAACCATCGGTGTATACGACATTGACATCTACTTCAAATTCACCAGGTACTGGCAACTGCACAATTACTGGATTTCCAGTGTAGGTCATTCCATTTATAGTCCAAGTTATTGAAGCTATGTCTAAACACAACGGGTCTCCATCATCCAGTGAAAATTCATAAACGACTTCACCATCTACACATTCTAGTTTGGTTGCTGTATAACTGAAATTTGGATTCAATAAGCTGGGATCAAATGTTTCAATATAGCTTGCGGTACAACCATTAGTATAAGTCACGACCAAGGAAACATTGACACCACCAGTCATAGTACTCAGAGGAAAGCTCACTGAGTTAGCAGAAGAGGCTACACCATTGACTAACCATTCATAACCACTCACTGCTACACCGCCTATAGTTGGGTTGTGCGACAAGGTGATTACAGGCGCTGAAGGATCTGTACAATCTTCAGTCCGCACTATGTCCAAGAGTTCTGCTGCTTCATTGGCATCGATTCTTTCTGTTACTGTAGTCGTGCAACCATCTGCAAAAGTTACAACCAATGTACATATGATGACCTGGCCCGGAAAAATATCAAAACTGATAGTAGGTCCAGTCCCCCTTTGCGCTACACCTCCGCTCACAGTACAATTCCACTCATATGAATCTATGGAGGCACCTGAGCTGGCTGTTAAAATAACGGATTGACCATTGGGGCCAATGCAAGGAGCATTGCCCAAGTTATTATTGATTGTTACATTACCACCACCGCCAGTTGCTGGTGCTGTGATTATTCTACTGGCGGAGACTTGACATCCGTCAGGTAGTATCAAAGTAAGTTCTACAGACACTTGCTGCCCTGGAACCATGGTTATTTGTGGATTAGCCACAGTTTGCGTTACACCGTCAATTGACCAATTGTAATCTGTTCCTGCCAGTGAAGATGACAAGGTTATTGTTTGACCTGATGGAGCTATGCATGGAAAGCTCGCCAGGTTGTCTAATATGTCTACATCTCCACCTCCTCCCACTGCTGGTACTGTGACAATTCTACTAGCAGATACTTGACATCCATTAGGTAAGATCAAAGTAAGTCCTACAGACACTTGCTGCCCTGGAACCACTGTGACTTGAGGGTTGACCACACTTTGTGGAACACCACCGTCAATAATCCAATTATAATCTGTTCCTGTCAGTGAAGATGAAAAGGTTATATTTTCTCCTGATGGAGCTATACATGGAAAGCTCGCCAGGTTATCTAAAATTTCTAAATTAGGAAGGCCTGTTCCGTTTGCTGAAATCACTCGGCTAGCAGATACTTCACAACCTGACGGTAATATCACAGTCAGTGTTGCATTGACATCTCTACCGGCTTCCATGAATATTTGAGGATTTGCCTCTGTGAAAGTTACGCCATCGATATTCCAAGAGTAAGTTGTCCCAGTCTCTGAAGAGCTCAACGTTACCGTTCTACCACTGACTGGCACACAATCTCCATTCAAGTCATCCAATATGGTTAAAACTGGTAAGGCATCTGAGGCAATAAAACTCAAATTACCAGTAGTGGAACAACCTACTATGCTAGTTACAGTATACTCTACATTTACTTGTTCTCCTAGCCCAAACGTTACAGTGACAGGACTGCCAGTATAGCTAGTACCATTAATCACCCAAGTCTCATCAAAATTTGCAGAATTCCCACCTCCCATGAATGAAAGTGTTATCATATTCCCACTACAACTTACCACACTCGGTAAGATGGGTTGTGCATCCATATCAGTAGGGATGAGATCATCTTTATTATAAGTAGCGCTGAAAGTAGCAGAACATCCATTGGCGTAGGTGACATCATATTGAATGAATACATCATTCGCTGTTATGTCTATCGTGAAAGTTGAGCCGGAAGTCTGTTGCACTACCCCATTGACTGTCCAGGTCTGCTCTACTATGGCAGAGTTACTTACTGTATTATCCGTTAAAGTCAGACTGGCTGTACTGCCTGTTGCATTACAATCTATCACAGGAGTGATGGTGAGCACAGGAGCAACATTTGCTGTGAAAGTGTAAGGACCAGGATTGGTTCCATGCGTACTCTTAGCAAAGACACAACCATTGCTGTAAGTGACTTCTAAATCCAAGGTGATCGTTTCTCCATCTGCTATGGCCAGACTTATATCTTCAGAAGTATAAGTTACACCATTATTATCAGTCCAAAGATAGGATACAATATTTCCATTGACAGCACCACCAGAAATTTGTGGGCTGAAAGTAAAATTACTTGCTGACGTACATATGCCACCTCCAGTATTGATTATATCGATAACTGGAAGGTAAATGTTCTCATCTATGTCAAAAGTTCTTTCTGATGAACAGCCATTGCCATATTCTGAAGCGATGGTTACACTCAGAGGGCCACCAGGGGTAGTAATGGTGATCGGTGTACCTGAAAAGTTAGTTGTCGTGCCGTTTTGAGTAATAGTCCAGCTTGTATTAGTAAGTGTTGCTACACTTGAATTACTGACATTGGACAATTGTAATTCATAATTATCATTATCACAATTCAGCAATAGAGTCTCAAGACTAGAACTTGGAAAAAGGTCTGAAAGATTTATGGTTTTTGTGACTGTTGATTCACAGCCAGCTGAATTCAGCACTGTCAAGGTGACTGTCGCTTGTTGTGCATTGCCAGCGTCGAATACGACAGGGTTACTATCCAGCGTAATTGGAATACCATCTAAGGATACATTCCATGACCAAGCTACCGCACAAGTCATGTTTGTAGGATCGACGGAAAGATCAGTAAGACTTACCAAGTTGCCGTTAATACAAGAAACAAACTCTGCGCTGAAGTCAGCGGTTAATTGATTCATACTACCGGTGGTAACTATAAAATCCTCGTGCACTGAACAACCATCTGAAGCCCTTGTAGCTTCTTTTCTAATCGTATATTTTCCTGCTGAAGGATAAGTGAAAGTCGGACTCGGATCAGTACTCATGAATGCCGGGTCAGTATTTGGGAAATCAAAATGCCACTTGTAAGTATCCGCACCTACGGTTCTATTGAGAAAGGAAATTGTATTGTCCCCATCACAATCATTACCTCTTAATTCACAATCCAACACGATGGGTGCAGAACAGCTAACCACGTTATATTCAAAATCTCTTCTGGTAGTGCTTAATAATACACCATTTCTAAATTCGTCCACACATACACCTATTAAGTAGGTGCCTAGGACATTGGCTGTTCCCATGGTCATGCCATTATTCGAATCTATACTGATGTCTCCAGCTGGGCCGAACATATCCACCGTGCTATAACCATTCTGCCACGTGATGGTCGCGTATGGCGGAGAACTGGGCGATTCTGGATTAGGATTATCTATGGTGGCACCTAAGGAAGGCGTGCAAAATCTATATACCAGCTCATCTCCATCTGGATCTATAGCTGTATGATTGAAAGTGAATTTTTCTCCAGCACAAATATAGATTTCAGGCCAATCCTGAAAGACTGGCTGACTGTTGCATTCCAATAAAGTCTGAGTTGTGACTTCTGAATAATATGTGGCACCAGTTTCCAATGGATCCAAGATGTTGGATAATATGCCATTTCTACAACAGCGTTGGTAAGCCAAGAAATAGCCTATCTTATTCCATGGTAATTTTATGGTATCTCGATAGATAGCTTCTTCTACACAGACTGCCCCATTACTAGGATCGAAGGTGCAATCATCAGCTAGGGAAGTATCTAACTGTCTGAATGATACAAGAGGCATCTGCAATTTCCCATTTTCGCCCATGGAAAACTGTAGAAATCCGAACTTATCAAAAATACCGACAGCGGCAGGATCATCGAATGGGGCATCATCAGCTCCGTTGATGCAGTCTCTCCTCACCGTCAGTGTGACTTCAAAATTATCATCACCTAGACATTTGTATGTCAGTTGACCTCCGACTATATGTGTCGCAGTTACGTGAGCAGGTAAGACAGCCATAAGAACTAGCAGTCCTGCACTTATTAAAGTTTTTTTCAGAATATTCATATTCTCGAAAATTTCAATTTCTAATTAATTGGTAATTCTTACTCTTACAATTTCAGCTTTCCTCTGTCTGGAAGCTTCAACACTGTATACAGATAACCTTCTGTTCCCATAGGAATCGGAAATATCGTTAGGTGAAGCTTCTTCACCATAGGATACTTCTATGACCTTGAGTGCTCCTGAGTCAATATAAGATCTGAGCATTCCGCCTCCATATTGTTTGAGCTCATTTTTCAAGGTCCATATTCTTCTTTGTCCCAATGCCAAATTGTACTTATTAGCAGCTCTAGGGCTGGCAAATCCCTTTAATGAAAGCTCCACCTTGTCACCTCTCTTTAATCTTTCATTTAATTTACTGACAAACAATTGTAATCTTTCATAACCGCCCCTCACATCTGTTTCAAAAAAAGATTCTAAATTGTATTGTGAAGAAAGCTTTGCATCTCCACCTAACTGTTTGGAATATTCTCTTTTGAATTCCTCTTTCTTATCTATGTATGGAAAGTAGGAGTCTGAGTAACTCTGGTTCGTGTATAATTTCCTACTTCTCCTATCTGGTGAGTCATTATCAAAATAAACGACAACTGGCAAAAACTCATTAAGACTGATCGGAGCTCCATTTTCAAAATAAATCTTCTTAGTCAAGATTCCATCCGAGTAGTTTTCTGCCTTGAATATCAAGGTTTGTGGCTCGAAACCTGATTTTGTGGCTACTAACTTATACTCTCTACCACCTATTATATCGAAGTGAAAGTCATTATCATTTAGTTGGGTAATGACTATTGGTTCAGATTTAGGATCGCTGAGGTCGTACAAAGTAACCGTAGCGCCTTCTAGTGGCTTACTACCTGGGTTCAAGAAAGTATAAACATCCAACTTGACTTTTTCTGGTGTCAAGTATATTTTCTTGGTTATCTCAGGCTCGTCACAATTTTTCAAACTGACAGTTGTCGTGTCAGATTCATATCCTGTTCTGTCTGTGATGATCTTATACTCACGACCACATTTTAATTTGAATTTGTGATCATTACCTAACTCATTGATATTGTCATGGAGTAGCTCACCAGTGATGAGATCATATATTCTGACTCTTGCGTTCTCCAAGTCCAGGTCAGTACTTGAATCGAAGGTCAAGATATTGAGATCAACAAACACTTCCTCTATGTCGGCTCTGTATATATCATAACAACAAGCCTCATAACTTTCTTCCAGATACAATGAACCTGTTCTGTTTGACGAGAAATAGGCTTTAGTACCTTCAGCATTAAGGCTGTAGTATAGATCGTTAAAACTTGTATTGGTCGGCGCTTTGAGATTGACTGGTTCTCCGTAGGACGTATCATCCACATCAGAACTGAAGACATCGTGACCACCCATACCCATACGGCCATTTGAGCTGAAGTATAGAGTATTCGTGGAACTATGGAAAAAAGGTGATACTTCATCTTGGATAGTATTCAGCTCTTTGAGATTCATAGGCATACTGTAATTGCCATCTTTGTACTCGCTGTACCAAAGGTCCAGGCCCCCCTTGCCGCCTTCTCTGTCAGAGACAAAATACAGAAATTCCTGCCCAGTGACTTTATTGTAAGCAATATTGGGTTGTGTAGCTGTATTGTCAGGGCTGTTGATGGCACTTGGTAATTTCTTAGCCGAACCAAACTGTCCGTTTTCACTGATGCTTTTGACATGGATGTCGCAACGAATGTCGCTGGCGTTTATGTAATGACAAATAGTGTAATACATTCTAGCACCATCTTCACTGAATGAGGTATGGGCTTCGTGCGAACTGACAATTTCTGATTCTTCTTCCTTTTTCTTTTTTCGTATTCTGGAATTTTCCAACAATTGATCTGCTAATTGATATTCATTCAGACTATTATCGATGCTATCCTGTTTTTCATCCCAAGTGAAATCTCCTTGCTTGAGAATTTGACTATAGACTAGTGTGGGCACTTTGTTATCAGCCTTATTGAATCTTAACGAAGAATAATAAAGATCATCATCTTTTTCAATCGCACCAAAATCTGAATACGGAGAATTTACATCCCCACCAAGATGCTCAACTGTAACGCCTGGCTGTGGATTATCCCGCTCATCCATAGCCCAGTCTATGGCTTCGAGTTCCTTTTTCGCTCTCTGAGAATAAACGGGATACTCAGTACCGTTTTCAGAAAGAAATAAATTGTAATTCTGTTTTGCAAGTTCATATTTGCCGAGTTGTTGCTGCACATCGGCTAGATGAAAACTAGCTAAAGGAAATTGGTTTTCTGTATCATTGGAATGGACCCGTTCAAATTGTTCTTCTGCAATAGTGAAAGCATTGAAGAGTTTGGCTGACTCCGCATACTTATATATGTTTTCCATATTGCTGGTGTCAAACTTGACTATCTCGCTATGGTAATACATAGCGTTATAGAAGTCTTTGTCCATCATAGACTCTTCGGCTGCCTTCATGAAAGCCTTGAGTGTCTGTGCTTCCATAGTCGGGATGTAAGCGCAGAGGACAATCAGTATGTAAAGAATTTTTTTCATTCTTGAGTTTCGTCTAGGATGGTTTTAAAAGATTGGGCAGGCTTTGAATTTACCTTGTGGCTTTACGTGTTTGATTATATATCTCAAATGTAGCTCTGGACCTCCTCCACCGTGTTCTCTAGTGAATTCGGTCAAGTAAATATCATAACTTCCAGCGATAAAGAAATTATTGAACTCTATCCCGATTTTAGGGAATACCGCCTTACGCGTTCTATAACCCACTCCTAGTCTCACTTGGAATTCTTTTCCTCTGTTTTCGTTGAGATACAAATTCAAATATCCACCAAAAAGTAATTCGTCATAAGAACGCTGTCTTTGGTGTAAGGCATCTAGCTGGAGATCTAAGTTATCAGTCAATTCTATGCTGAAGACACCATAGAAGGACAATCTGAGTGGTAGATCTTGCCCATCAGTAGTTCCCTCATTAAATCTTGCTTTTGGCGTAGTCAAATGCCAGCCACCCACTCCTAAATCCAGTTTTGTTCTGCTGGACCTTTGCCATCTGTAATTAAGACCTAATCCTGTTTCCATGAAACTGAACCTGGTATAGAGGAAAGTTTCTCCCGAAGCGCCTCCAGGATTGAAAACAAATCTGTCCGGATCCCACTGTCTATCCCAAGTCAAACCCTCTGGATCAAACCCACGGGAAGCAAAGCCTATGAGACCTCCGATAGTAACTATGTTCTTATGATTCAATATTCTGGAATAAGACCCTGAGAGATTAATATTAGTCAACTTAAGCTGAGCGGTACCTTGCACATCATAATTCAAGGAGGCACCAGCGCCAAAAAAGCCTCTTTTCGCCCTTTTTGGGTAAAACTTCCTATCATAACCTATTCCGAAATTGAACCAAGGAACTGGTACATTTCTCCACTGATCCCGTATGGAGCCAGAAAATCTTTCATCACCATTGAAAAAGCCAGTCAAAGCAGGATTTACATTGTAGGAGGCATTGTAAAACTGCGAATAGTGAAAATCCTGAGCAGAGACACTTTTACACGTCAGTAGAAAGCCTGCAAGGAACAAGACCGCTAAACTACCGTATGGAATCCTTGATGTTATATTATACATTAAAATATATTATAATACATAAAATGCTGTTAAACAGTAAGATACTGATTATCAGATGGTTATATCTGACAATATGTTTGCTTAACTACAATAATCGTACTAGACATTAGGTAAAAATGGACTTAGATCAGCTATCGAACAACAGGGTAAGCACCTAATTTCTAGACTGCCATACACCATGGATGTCACAAATATTAAAATTTTTAACACGTAAGTGACACAAAATCAACGGCTAATATCCGAATTTACTTTAAATAAGTATAATTCGATTATATAATCAACTCATAATCAGACAAGTTAGGCAATAGATCATTAATATTTGCAACTCCCAGCTACTTAATTTTAGTTACGTGTGATAATTAGTTTATGATGCCGCTTTCTGCATTGAGTGTGCTAAAAACCACATCTTTACATTATGATAGGAAATAATTTCAAGCACCTAGCTCTGTTGAGTTTGTTAGTTTGCATGATCAGTCCATTTGCTCTCAGCTCTTGTAAGTCGGAGGACAACAAGAGGTTACCAGAAAATGATAATGTTGAGCACGAGATATTGGAAATCTTCAAGGTGGAAGTCAATGGCTCAGAAATGAAGCCGACAACCTTAAGTTATAAAGACATCAAGTATTATAGAGATGGTCTCGTCTTCAGGCAAGATTTCTTCAATGTAGACAACACTCTGAAAGGTATTGAATTGGTTACTCGCAAAAACGACAAGGGCATTTCAAATTATTTTGCTCCTGACTCCACCTTGCTTGCCATCTACCACCTAGAGTATGATGGCGATAAAGTGAATAAGAAATCAGGTTATGACGGCAAGAGTAATGCACTATTGAGAACTGAGGTCTACCGATACCATCCCACTAATGGTGCTATGAGTACTAAGGAGATATACGATGAGACGGGTTTGCTGGTCAGAAGATTCGAGATGGATCAGGATAATCATGGTAATGAGACTGGGGTATCGGTCTATTCGGCAGAGGGAAAAATATTGGCCAAGGAAACTTTTGAAATTGTCAAAGTAGATGCACAAAACCGCTGGTTGGAAAAATGGGGAAGCTCTGATGGCGTAATCAAAACTTTTCAAAGAAGATCCTTCAAATAATCAAATTAAGAGCTAGATATTAAGAGATGAAGCACGATCACAAATTGATAGATGAAAAGTGGCAGCAGCGATGGGTGGCTGGTGAATTATATAAAGTTGATAATAATTCTGATAAGCCTAAGTACTATGTGCTGGATATGTTTCCTTACCCTTCTGGTGCGGGCTTGCATGTCGGGCACCCTTTAGGATATATTGCTTCTGACATCTACGCCAGGTATAAAAGACTCAAAGGGTATAATGTACTGCACCCTATGGGCTTCGATGCCTTTGGGTTGCCAGCCGAAGAATATGCCATTGCAACTGGCGTCCACCCTGCCAAGTCCACAGAACAAAACATAGAACGTTATAAAAGACAACTAGGTAATATCGGTTTCAGTTTTGATTGGAGTCGAGAGGTCAAAACCTGTGACCCTTCCTATTATAAATGGACTCAATGGATTTTTACTTTATTGTTCAATCATTATTACGATCTCAAAGCTGACAAGGCTAAGCCAATAGCTCAGCTAGAGAAGAGCTTTGCTGATGGTGGCAGTTCTGCTGCTTCTGCACATCACAATTATGAAGGGACATTCAGTGCTGCTGAGTGGTCGGCTTTTTCTGAGACAGAGAAGACCACCATCTTATCCGATTATAGATTGGCTTATCGTAAGGTGGGATATGTGAACTGGTGTGCGGCATTAGGAACAGTTCTGGCTAATGATCAGATCAAGGATGGCTTGTCAGAACGAGGTGGACATCCAGTGGAGCGTAAGGCATTGACGCAGTGGTTCTTGAGAACGACAGCTTATGCAGAGCGATTACTGTCAGGATTGGATACCATTGATTGGACTTCATCGCTGAAGGCGATTCAGAGAAACTGGATAGGTAAGTCCAAAGGTGCCAGATTGTTCTTTGATATCGAAAACTTCGACGTGAAACTGGAGATATTTACGACTAGAGCCGATACGATTTTCGGTGCTACTTACATGGTCTTGGCTCCTGAGCACCCTTATATAAAGGAAATAACTTCTGCTGCACAAAGTGTAGCGGTGAAAAAATACTTGGACTATGTGAATACGCGATCAGAAAGAGAACGTATGTCAGAAGTCAAGCAAGTAACTGGTGTAGACACTGGTGCCTTTGCAATCAATCCATTCAATGGAAAGAAGATTCCGATCTGGATAGGTGAATATGTACTGATGGATTATGGAACAGGGGCGATTATGGCGGTGCCTTCTGATGACGATAGAGATTTTGCCTTTGCCCAAAAATTTGGCTTAGAGATCATAGATGTCATAGATAAGAGCAAATACCCTGACGCGACCAAGGCTGATAAGGTCGGTACTATGATCAATTCTGAATTCCTGACTGGAATGGAGGTGCCGGCTGCTATAGAAAAAATGGGTGAAGAGATAGAAAGTCGTGGCGTAGGACAAGTTACGACAAACTATAAGTTGCGGGATGCTGGATTCAGCAGACAGCGATATTGGGGTGAACCTTTCCCAGTTGTGTACCAAGGAGAAGAACCAAAAGTGATGTCACTGGATCAGTTACCAGTTGAGTTGCCACATACAGATGATTTCAAACCCACAGCGGATGGAAAATCTCCATTATCCAGAGCCACTGACTGGGTCAATCTATCTGACGGGGGTACAAGAGAGACTGATACCATGCCAGCAGTAGCAGGCTCTTCTTGGTATTTCTTAAGGTATATGGACCCTCAGAATTCAAAAGAATTCGCCTCTAGAAAAGCTTTGGATTACTGGAGGGAAGTGGATTTATACGTGGGTGGTGCAGAGCATGCTGTTGCGCATTTGCTCTACGCAAGATTCTGGCATAAGTTTTTATTCGATCTGGATAAAGTGCCGACAGAAGAGCCTTTCAAGAAACTGATTAATCAAGGGATGATACAAGGGGTGATCGAGTATATCGCTATGATAAAGAATGAGGACGAGATTACCTTTGTCTCAGAAGACAGAGTGGATGATTTTGAAATAGATGCTCACTTACCAGTACATATCGATTTCGTATCTGATTATGGTAATGAACAATCTCATCTTACAACGGAAGGTCTTGATGCGTTCAAGGAATGGCGTCCTGAATACAAGAACGCTAAATTTGAATTATCCAGTGATGGTAATTTTTATACCAAATCTGAAGTTGGAAAAATGTCGAAGCGTTATTATAATGTCGTCAATCCTGATGACGTTGTAGATCAATATGGAGCGGATGTATTTAGATTATATGAAATGTTCCTAGGGCCCATAGAACAATCAAAGCCCTGGGATACGCAAGGCATCGAAGGTGTTTCTAAATTCATCAGACGATTCTGGGGTCTGTTTTTTGAGAATGAAGTATGGACAGTCAGTGAAGACCCTGCAACGCCAGCAGAACTCAAGTGCTTACATCAGGCCATCAAGAAAGTAGCGGAGGACATAGAACGTTTCTCTTTCAATACGGCGATCAGTGCAATGATGATCTGTGTCAACGAATTGAAGAAATTGAATTGTAATAAGAGAGCCATTTTAGAACCTCTTACACAGTTGTTAGCCCCGTTTGCGCCTTTTACCTCGGAAGAATTATGGGAGCGACTGGGAAATGCAGATAATTCTGAATCTGTGCATAAGAGTAAGTTTCCTAGCTTGGATGAGAGCTTACTGGTAGAAAATAGTTTTGAGTATCCTATCTGTGTCAACGGTAAGAAGCGGGCGCTGCAATCCTTTGCCTTGGACACGACTAAGGAGGAAATGGAGCAATTAGCTCTGGATATGGAAGAGATCAAAAAGTGGACAGAAGGCAAAAATGTCGTGAAAGTCATCATAGTGCCGAAGCGTATGGTGAATATTGTCGTTAAGTAAATGGTATCAAACAATTAAGTATTGTATGAAGTCAGCTTCATCATATCTGGATCCTTTACTTCCTAGCTTATGGTTGGCTATCTGGGCTTTGCTGATGTGCCCTGGTGTGAGTAAGGGTCAAACTTGTGATTTGCCTTTGTTATCTTCTTTTAAAGTACCTACAACAAGTGGAATATCCATCGATTGGTTGGACTTCAATATTGATCCATTAGCTTATGAAATAGAAATAGGCTTAAAAGGATTCATGCCGACACAACTACCCTCGTTCACAAGTTCTGTTCCCTCTTTTACCATTGATGGTTTAGAACCTGGCAAGTCTTATGAAGTCTATATTAGAACTCAATGTGAGATCAATGATTTCAGTGAGTGGAATGGACCTTATTTTTTCAATACCATCATCGATAATGAGTCAGCCTGTGGTTTGGACTTTGAGATATCTGATAGTCGTTGTCCATTTCCTGATGGGTTTGGGATAGAGATATCGGGCTACCCCAATCTGATCATGGGGCGAGATGTCGTACTAGAAAGTGTAGAGCTTCTTGTCACTCATTCTTGGCCTCCGGATTTGTCCATAGAGCTGGAATCTCCTTACGGAGAGTCAATCACTCTGAGTCAACACAATGGTAACGGCACAGATGATTACGGAGATGTGACTAAACCAGATTGTTCTGGGGCTATCCTTTTTTCCGATAATGCTTGCAGCAGCATAGATGAGGTGAGCCCTCCATTCTTGGGTATATTGAAACCAGAGGCGTCTTTTTCAGGACTCTATTCTGAGCAGTCTCCTGATGGTACTTGGATATTGAAAATATGCGATAGAGCCTCTGGTGATCTTGGAATATTGAATTATGTCAAGTTAGTTTTTTCTGAATCTGCTTGTATTGTTCCACCAAGTTTTAATGTCATCGATGTGGAAGCGGATAATATTACTGTTACGTGGAAAAATGAGTTTGGTTGTCAGAATTTGGAACTTGCATATAAGAAAAAGGGTGATCCTGATCAATTATCTTTTTCGGAAATAGTTCTCTGCTCCAGAGAGGAATTCACTATACCGAACTTGTCTTCAGATCAGGATTATGAACTCGTGGTCACAGCAATGTGTCATCCCAATAGTACTTCACCTGAAAGTTGTGTCTATGAGTATAAGACAATCTGTGAGAATAGTCAGCTGGTGGAAAATTTCAATGCCATGGATTCTTGTCTGATCGCTTGTGATGCAAATTGTTACATAAGAGGCGTATGGAAGAATTCATCTGCCAACCGCGCTGACTGGATAGTGCACGAAGGATCTACCCAATCCAGATTTACTGGCCCAGAAGATGATGTAGGAGGTGCCGGTCAGTATGTATATATCGAGAATCCAGAGGCTAATTGCTTAGGTTCTGACGAAATCATATTGATATCCGAATGCTTGTCCAAGCCTATAGTAGCTGATTGTGCTTTGACATTTAATTATCATATGTATGGGCGGGACATAGGTAAGCTTGAAGTTGCTTATTCTGTGGATTCCATAAGTTGGACAGCGATTTTTACAGTGGAAGGAGATCAAGGTGAATTTTGGAAGTTAGCTAATCTGAATTTGACTGACAATTTTGAGCGCGGATTGATACGATTCAGAGTCATGAAAAAAGTAGCTGGAGGATCTCGGGCGGATATCGCCATAGATAATATAAAGTTGATAGGTATGGATACCATCGCGCCGTTGCTGGTATATGTTGACGCTGACGGGGATGGTTTTGGGGATGCGGGATCAGAGCTGCTTATCTGCACTGACATTGATACGGGACAATCATTTGTTGCAGGCGATTGTAATGATAATGATGCCTCAGTTTTTCCGGGTGCACCAGAAATCAAGTGTAATCAAATCGATGAAAATTGTAATGGTCCAGCAGATGATTCTGACACAGTCGATATAGGGTATCTCATCGGAGATATCGTCTCTGAATCCTGCGTCGGTCAGGAGAATGGATCGGCGGTTATACAAGCTATAAATGGACAAGGCCCTTATAAGTATGACTGGAGTAATGGATATTCTGGTCGCAATCTTTCTCAGGTGGGCACTGGCGTTTATTTCTGCACCATTACGGATGTAGGCGGTTGCCAGTTAGTCACTGACCCTATTTTCATTGACTTTGTAAAGATTCTGGTATACAGTGTCAAAGAAAGAGACGACCCTAGTTGTGCTGGGGCCAGAGATGGTCATATTGAATTGTTGCTCGAAGGTGGTACACCGCCTTACCTTGTCAGTTGGAATAACGGGAAACAGGGCAGTAGGATATTCAGTTTGGAAAATGGCGATTATGTTGCTACCATTTCTGATGCAGAAAATTGTTCTTTGGTCATAGATAGTCTAACGCTTACTGGACCGACCATCGTAAACGGAGGTATCGTCAGGCTACGAGATAATGATTGCAAAGCCGACAGTACGGGCTTTATTCAGCTAGGAGTGCTGGGCGGGACACCACCTTATGATATTAAATGGAGTACTGGCTCCACCTCCAATATTATCAACGGTCTGTCTGCAGGAAACTATTCTGTCACCATTACTGATCAGAATAATTGTATAGACGTCATCAATCCAATCACAATTGCCGAACCAGCAGCCCTCGCAGTGGCGCTGAGCAATGTGGAACAAATTAATTGTAATGGCGAGAGTGAGTCACTCATAGACATAGCGGTGACTGGTGGGATGGCACCCTACTCATTCTTCTGGTCTGATGGCAGTAGGAGCCAAGATCTGATTAATAAATCTGCTGGTTCTTATCAGGTTACCATCTCGGATGTGAACTCGTGTATGATGGTCTCTGAAGTATTTGAGATTACTCAACCCGAGCCTATTACAATTACCTTGGACAGTGTCACTCACGTCAATTGTGCTGGGAGTTCCAATGGTTTTCTTAGCGTAGAAGTCAATGGAGGGAATGGTCCTTATGCTTATAATTGGAGTACACAGGACGGTATAGACAGTCTCGGAAATCAGCAGAAGAATCTTTCGCCAGGAATTTATTCTGTGACTGTATCTGATGCTTTTGATTGTAAATCAAAGCCAGTTTTCCTTGAAGTGCTTAATAGAGATATCCCCATATCAACACAGCTCGAAATTGTGGAGCCGATAGATTGTTATGGAGATAGTACAGGAATTATACTTTGCAGATCTGGAAATGGGCTATTGCCTTTTGATTATAATTGGAGTTCAGGTTCGAAGAATGTTTCTATGCTCAGAGTAGATACCCTGAAGGCTCTGATTGCTGGTCAGTATAATCTGACGATTACAGATATGGAAGGATGCATCGGCATCAGTGATTCCATAGAATTGGATCAGGCTTCAGAAATTAAAGTTGGGTTATTGGGCAAGCTAGATAATTTATGCTCGGATGGAAACGCTGGACTTTTAGAAATTTCTATTAAGGGTGGCGCCGAACCCTATGAGGTGGATTGGACTATCGGTCAGGGTGCGGTCTTGGGGAATCTCAGTAATGGCACATATCAAGCAATTATTACAGATGGTAAAGATTGTAATGCGCTTTCACCAATATTCAATATCAGTAGCCCAGACCCCTTGGAAGTTAGCTTTGAAATAGTGGAACCTACTGGGGGTGCGAACAACGGTTCTATCAAAGCACTCTGTACTGGAGGCATCACGCCTTATCAGTATCAATGGTCACCAGTCCCTGGTGCAACGGAAGAAATAGCCAGTCTCAGTACTGGGGCCTATTCACTTACTATAACGGATGACAACAAATGCCTTTTGGATACAACCATAGTTTTAAGGTCCACGTCCACTTCCAGTCAGCTAGACACCTATCCATTACAGATCTACCCTAACCCTACTTCTGGCGTTGTTCATATAGAATACGAAGATAGCTCTGAGCAGTTGGTGTTGTCTGCATTGGTAACAACTCAAGGTGTGCCTGTCCACTACAATTATCAATTCATTGATGAGAATAAGATAAGACTGGAACTCATAGACTTACCAGCTGGCATTTATTTCCTGCAACTATTCATCAAGGGAACAGAAGTCGTACGAAAAATATATCTATACTAACAGACGTGTTCCGCTTTTAGTTGCGGCAGCCATACTGTAAGCTGGTGCTATGAAAATCCCTAAAAAAGGAATTAGTAATATTGCCAGGAAACCCAGGCCGTTCATGATAGCCATCCCTTTATTCTTTTTGATCAGGGTTCTCGCATCTCTGGCACTCAGGTGTTTTTCAAAGACTATATCAAGATTAGCAAAGCCTAGGTAATAGGCCTGAAGAACGATGATCAAAGGTCCTGTAATTGCAATAAGTCCTGTAACCAGCCCTATGACCAATAGAACAATCGTGATCAGGATTTCCTTGAATGCATTTTTAAGAGCGAGCTGTATACCTCTATAGCTGGAAGAGACAAGGCCAGTCTTCATATAAGATAATTTTCGACCTAGCTCAGATGCTTGCTTTACTTTCTCTGAAACATCTCCTACAAATGGACCTGCAACAATCAGGATCAGATATTTGAATGAAAATAAAGCTAACACCCAAAGAAGGATTCTTGAAAGCCAATCTATACCGATATTTAATATGCCATCTTGCTCTTTTATCGAGAACCAACTCAAGATAAGTTCTGACAGATCATCGCCTTGGTAATATATGAGTGCAACCAGCCCAGCAAACAAAATCAAGCTCAAAGTACCCGAAAGCAAAATGTTTTTAAGCATCCATTTCTTTGGCAGATAATTCAGGGCTTGAATGTAAGCTAGAGCGCCACTAAGCATAGTTGGTCGTTAAGATTTGGAGGCTACCTTGGGTTTTCTCTTAGTCTTGAATAATTCAGTGACTTGTTTTTCTGTCATGAAACCGTAATCAACAAAAGTTGTTTTGACAAACTTTTTAATGTCTTGATATTCTTTACTTCTTTTATCCTTGTAATTCTTAAGGCAACTCTTCACATATTTGAGAGAAAGATCTTTAAGATTCTGGTTGAACTTTTGATTACCAAAAATTTCCATATACAATGAGAAGGTCTTGTTTATCTCAAAATATTCAGGATAATCTTCTACAGTCAGATTATTGAGAAAGTGATAGAATTTTGCGTAGATGCTTTTTCTGACAGATTCATTTTCTTCTGATAACCCTTCGTTTTGGTAGTAGTATTCTCTCACGGCATTAGCCGCTTCTTCATGAATATATCCCTTGGTGTTGACGACATCGATCATCTTAAAGTATTGTGACACTTTGTCATCAATGCTAGTGTCCATAAGAGCACTCAAGCGTTTTTCAGCATCCAGAGTGATACCTTTTATGCTGGCGGAGTGATTATTGAGATGCTTGAAAAACTTGGTGCTGTTCGGATCATGATCTGTCCTGATTTTATGGATTGCGGCTTTGAGTGCTGCAGTTCCTTTTTCATCCAAATCAAAATGCAAACCGATGATCAGGCATAACTTATAGTAATCATCGCTGTCTAGCAATTCTGCATTCTCCAGAAACTTAGTTAGTTCTGGTTTCAGACTTTCGTTGTTGTGATTGTCCAGGCTTCTTTTGATCAAGAAATCTTCCAAGGCTCCAGATTCAGAGATTAATTCAGTTTTGTCATTTGGAAACTGAGCAGTAAGAAAATTCAAACTCTGGAATTGCTTTCTGTATTTGACTAAGCCGGTGTTTCTGATCTTAGGATCTCTATACTTAATAGTTCTTTGAGATTCCAAGAATGATTGAGCTCTTTTATTATTGATGGATGCCAGGATATTTGTAATCCAGATGTCACTGCTCAGCGCAAAACCTATTTGTATGGATTGTCCGACTCTTTGTTTGATCTGATCAAAATTAGAAGAACCCAATATAAAATTGAGTACATCTGAAAAGTGATTTTGAGGTCTTATGTATTTTACCTGTTCATTGACTCGGCCTCTTAAGACTGCATACCCCAGAACTTTGGGTAAATAAAGTCCTTCGAACTGATCATTGAGCAAGTAATTTTCAAAAGCTAACAGTTGAAGTGGATTTTCTTCGGCAACCTGTCCATATAGCTCGTGGATAGAGCCTTCGTGAGCCAATACTAGCGATTTATAGTCTTCATCTTCCTCAGTATCCAGATAGGTTTTCAGCTCTTCTGAAAGTTGAATAGAGGTCTTAATGTTGTCTAGTACAGTGCTGTATCTTTTGTCTAAATTTTGCATGATATGTTGACTTTATTAATAAAAACCTAGTAAAACATCGGGGCTTTACTAGGTTTTTAGTTACAATAAATTGGATCAGAACGCGTCTGATTTCCTAAATATACTTATTCTTCTTCAGAGGTAGCCGTTTTCAACTTTCCTCCGTCGTGTTCGTCTTGCCATTTGTTCAGTTCTTCCCATTTGCCTTTGGCAGCCATATCGGCTTGCAATCCCCATGAAGCTGGGTCATGCATCTGGAATCTGCTTCCGGCATCTGTCAGTACTTGCTTGACATCAGCAGCTGGTTTAGCGGCTAGATCGCTGAATGTTACAATTCCTGAACCTACCAATAGCTTAGCTATTGCAGGACCTACCCCTTCTATTTTGGTTAGGTCATCAGGCTTTTTGTTTGCATCTGCATTTACTGCTGTGCCAGTAGCGGCGGCGGCTGCAACAACGGGTGCTGCTGCTTCGGCAGCTTTTGGTTCTTCCTTTGCAGGTTCTGGTGCTTTATCTTCTTTAGCAGGTTCAGCTGCTTTAGGCTCTTCCTTGGCAGGCTGCTCTGATGCTTTCTCTTCTTTCTTTTCAGCTGCTTTAGGCTCTTCTTTAGCAGGTTCAGCTGCTTTAGGCTCTTCCTTTACCGATTCAGGTGCCTTTTCTTCTTTGACTTCAGGAGCAGGAGCTTCAGCTTTAGGAGCCTCTGCTACAGGAGTTGCCTCAGTTGTGTCAGCGGCAGGGGCAGAATCTGCACCTTCGGTTGCTTCTTCTCTGAATGCCTCTGCAGCAGCGACGTCTGCTTTGGCTTTGGCTGGTTTGATCTCACCAGATACCATTTTCCAGAATTCTACCTTCTCTTTCTTTGTTTGCTCTTTTCTAGCCGTGATCTTAGCTTCTTTAGCTTCTATCCACTCATTGTACATCTCCATGGCTTTCTCTTCAGAGAATGACCCTTTGGCGACACCTCTCATAAGGTGTTTTCTGTAAAATACACCTTTGAATTTAAGTATGGCCCTTACAGTATTAGTGGGTTGCGCCCCTTTCATTAACCATTCATAGGCTCTGTCTCTATCGAGTTCTATGGTTGCTGGAACGGTCATAGGGTTATAAGAACCTATGTGCTCTATGAATTTTCCGTCTCTGGGAGCTCGAGCATCAGCGATGATAATGTGATAAAAAGGCTTCTTTTTACGACCTCTTCTTGCTAGTCTAATTTTTACAGACATGGGTTAAAATTTATGTGGTTATGCCATTCCTGAATGAACTGATTATCAGTTTCCAGAATTTTAACGAGCTGCAAAGATACTATTTTCTGGAAAGTAAACAAGTAGGTCTAAATTCACATATTTATTATAATGCATATATCAAGATATCTATGCTTATTTTAGTCGTTTCATTGCAGCATAACCTAAGTATATCAAGGAAGACCCCTCCATATCAGAAACTAATAAACCTGCTAGAGCGACTAAGAAACCGACTAAGGCAAAAACCAAAAAGGTGACTCCGCTAATGCAGCAATATTTTGAGATTAAACTTAAGCATCCAGATGCCATACTGTTATTCAGAGTAGGTGATTTCTATGAGACATTTGGAGAAGATGCTATCAAGGCTTCTCAGATTCTAGGAATCGTCTTGACCTGCAGGAATAATGGAGGATCTGATATTGAATTGGCAGGCTTCCCCTATCACTCTGTCGATGTTTATTTGCCAAAGTTGGTAAGAGCTGGCTATCGAGTGGCTATCTGCGAGCAGATGGAGAAACCGAGTAAGGAGAAAAAGATCGTCAGACGGGATGTGGTGGAAGTCGTAACCCCTGGAGTAACGACACATGATAATATTCTGGAATCTGCAGAGAATAACTTTCTAGCGAGTCTGGTCAGAGATGGCGATCAACTCGGATTAGCCTTCATAGATATTTCTACAGGTGAATTCATTGTACATCAAGGTTCTGAATCTTCTATTCTCAAATTACTGCAGAGTTTTAAACCCAATGAAGTTATACTATCCAAGTCTGATCAAGTCTCACTGAAAGAATTATTACCAGAATCCGTATTCTCTTTCCCGATGGACGAATGGTACTATGAGTATGACTATTGCAGAGAGCTGTTATTGAAGCATTTCAAAGTCTTGTCCATGAAAGGCTTTGGATTGGAGAAGAGAAAATTAGCCCAAATAGCTGCGGGATCGATACTTCATTATTTGTCTACAGTCCAGCAATCGAGTCTCAGTCATGTGACAAAATTAGTCAAGATAGAATCTGATCGTCATGTGTGGTTGGATAAATTCACAATCAGAAATCTGGAACTGGTCAGGAGTAATCATATGGGTGGTGTCGCTTTCAATGACATCATAGATAAGACTGTTACACCGATGGGGGCCAGAATGATGCAGAAATGGATCGTTCTTCCTCTAAAGAACATTAATGACATCAATGCTCGACAAGAAACTGTATGTTATCTCTATGAGCAAGAATCAAAAAGGAATCAGCTCAAGGACAAGCTTAAGCAGATAGGCGATATGGAACGTCTATCTTCCAAGATACCCATGGGTAAGATCAATCCCCGAGAATTATTGATCCTGTCCCAGGCTCTGGAAACTATACAGAATATCAAATATTTGTTTGGAAGTGATATTCCTGCTTCATTGGATTTGATCATACAGCAACTGGATCCATGCAGTAGTCTTGTGGAAGTCATCAAATATACTTTGGTCGATCCTGCTCCCGTTTCTCTACAGAAAGGCAATGTCATCAATGCGGGCTGTCATAAGGTACTGGAAGAGTGGAGAGCCCTTTCGAGAAATGGTAAAGAATTGCTGGCGGCCTTGCAGAAAGAAGAAGCTGATAAGACTGGAATCACTTCTCTCAAAGTTGGCTTCAATAATGTCTTCGGATATTATTTGGAAGTAACGAATAAGTACAAGGATAAAGATTTAATCCCGGAACATTGGATCAGAAAGCAGACCTTGAAAAGTGCTGAGCGCTATATCACTCCCGGGTTGAAGGAACTAGAAACTAAAATACTGCAAGCCAATGGGGAGATAACCTTACTTGAACAGCAACTCTTTGAAGAATTGATAGATAAGACCAGAGTGCATGTCTCTACCCTACTGTCTAATGCGGCCGTACTCGCAGAAATGGATTGTTACTTATCCTTTGCAGAAGTCGCAGAAAAAAATAGATACATCAGACCTGTGGTCAATGACGGTTATATGATTGATATCAAAGCCGGTCGACACCCAGTTATAGAGAAGCAGCTCGCCGCCGATGACCCCTATGTGCCGAATGATGTTTTTCTGGATAATACTGAGCAGCAAATCATCATGATCACAGGGCCCAACATGTCTGGTAAGTCTGCCGTATTACGACAGACAGCGCTTATCTGCTTGATGGCCCATATGGGCTCTTACGTACCTGCTGATGCAGCGACCATAGGCATCGTCGATAAAATATTTACCAGAGTCGGTGCTTCCGATAATATCTCCAGCGGTGAATCCACCTTTATGGTGGAAATGAATGAGACATCCAGTATTCTGAACAATCTTTCTGATAGGAGTCTCATCCTGCTGGACGAAATAGGTAGAGGTACGAGTACTTATGATGGGATATCAATTGCCTGGTCTATTGCAGAGTACTTACATGATAATGTGTCTTATAGACCCAAGACATTATTTGCGACCCACTATCACGAATTGAATCAATTGGCGGGCTCATTTGATCGTATCGAAAATTATCATGTTGCTACTAAGGAGATCGGTGATCAAATTCTCTTTCTGAGAAAACTAGTGCAAGGCTCATCGGAATCCAGTTTTGGAATTCATGTGGCTCAGCTTGCCGGTATGCCCAAGGAAGTTGTACAGCGAGCACAAAAGCTACTAACAGAACTAGAGTCCAAGTCCATAAATCAGAAAGGAGAAATCAAAGAAAAATTGGCTCGACAAAGCTCCAGTCTTAAGACTCATCAGCTCAATATTTTTAATCTTAATTCTGATAAGCAAGAAGAGCTAGAGCGCAGATTAGGCTCTCTGGATCTACAAACGATGACACCGATAGAGGCTATGCTCAAGCTTAAGGAATTGCAGGAGTTTTGTAAGCTTGAGGTTGGAGAGTGATGCTGAAGTCTGAACTGAGAATTCTGATTTTAAATAGCTCGGAAGTACAAAGGTGAGCCGATTTTCATCAACTCACCTTTAATATTTATTCTACTTTGTTCGAATATGTTTATCTGACAATAACCAATTTTCTAGTACTCACCTGTTTACCCACTCTCAGTTCCAACGAATAGAGCCCTTCAGGAAATTGGCTCACTTGCATCTTATGCTCTACTCTATCAGATACAGCACCAGTCACTTTTTCTTTCTGACCCAAGGCATTGACCAGATAGATCTCATAGGCTGTCGTTTTTTCAAATCGGCCTTCAATATTCAGTAGGTTACTAGCAGGATTAGGATGCACCGATAGTGCAGTCAATCCGCTTACCTCATTGGTTCTTGAAATTAATTCTACTTCCCAGGCACTCACGGCCTCGCAACCAGCAGCATCTGTTATCTGTGCCATATACATGCCAGGTGCAAGACCAGTTCTGATAAGTTCGGTAGAGCCATCTTCCCACACGACCTCATAAGGACTAGTGCCTCCTGAGATTTCTATTTCTATACTACCCGTCTGAGGACTGTCAGAGCTGGCTGAAGTCGCACCAGCAACCATGATTGGATCAGGTTGTGTCAGGATTATCATCATTTCTTTCCTGTTATTATTCTGGTCTTCGATGACGACAGTGTAGCTGCCCGCCCCTAAGCCAGTTAGTGTGGGTCCATTGAGATTGGCATTATCCCAGGTGTACTCGTAGGTTCCAAATCCTCCATTTACACTCAAGCTGATGGTTCCATCATGGCCTCCATAACAAGATACATCCGTACTTTCAGCGGATAGTGATATTTGACTGACAGTTGCCATCACTTCCTGACAAGCGGTAGTGGCACCGCACTCATTACTGGTCGACAGACATACTCTATAAGTGCCAGGGGCTGCATAAGTGTATACAGGATTATTTTCAGAAGAAGTATTACCATCCCCAAAATCCCAGTAATAACTGGTTGTTGCAGAGTTGTCTGCCGATATATTATCAACTGTAAGCACTAGACCATTAATGGAACTTTCAAATTCAGAATCAATGATCTGATTATCTATCTGGTTGACATTTACAGTCAAGGAGTCAGAGCACCCATTGGCGCCTGTGACCAAGGCTACATATGCTCCTGGGCTAGTCACGGTGATGCTTGTGCTCGTGCCGATTACGGATCCATCAGCGTCAGTCCAGATGACTGCTTGCGGTACGACATCACTATTGACCATCAGTACAGAACTAGTATTATTACAATCCAAGACTGCTGGAGAGTCAGCATTGAGCGCTGGTGTAGTCACATCTGATGGAACTGTTACCTCTGTTCTGTATTCGCAACCTGATGGTGATGTAACTAACAGGAAGTAAATGTCAGAAGTAGTTATCTCTGCATCTTCCTGCTCGGAAACAACAGCTCCCCATCTATCAAACCACGAATAAGTGTAACCACTTTCATTTGGAATCACATCGACTATTATCGTAGTGTTTATGCAAGTAATCGGTTCTATAGCTGCAAAACTGATTACAGGTAGCTCAATGTCTGCAATGACTTCGATGGATTCTGTTATGCGACAGCCACTTGAATTCTCTACTTGTATGGTATAAATTCCAGCCACAGTGACTTTTATATCTTCTTGTTGTGATATCACATTTCCTTGAGGGTCCATCCACATATAGGTGTAACCAGGTTCTGAATTGGAGACGATAAGGTCGACTTCTGTATTGTCGCAAGTAAGAATTGCCGGTTCTGATATTGAGATTTCTGGAAGCAGAGTAGACTCGGTAATTTGAGTAGAGCCACTGAGTATGCATCCATCAGTTGAGGTTACTTGATAAGTGTAGGTGCCTCCATTACTGACTGCTAGATTTGCCGAAGTGGAAAGGATTGTGCCATTGGTATTGAGCCAATTGACTGTAGCGCCTGAGGGTAAGTTCAAGTTCAGATTCACCACATTGATAGAACAATTAATTTCGTTGCCGTCTGGCATATTCAATTGAGCTTGTGGAGTGTCATTGATTGTAATCTGAGTGCTTGCAGCCGAGCTACAACCTGTGTTGTTATTTATTGCCTCTAGATTCAAAGTGCCACTTTGGTTGATGGTGATACAGGTAGCTGAGCCGTAAGGCACTGAGTTCAAGGTCCAACTATAATTGTGATTGGGTGCGCCTTGATGACAAACGACGATGGAATTACCTTCACAGAAAGAGTGTACTGGATCCAGGTCTATTTCTGGTAATTCATTGACTGTTATTTCAAAATCTTCAGTTGATGAGCAGCCAGTGACACTATTAGTCAAGACTGCAGAATAGCTGCCAGCTTGTGTTGCTGTGAGACAAGAACTAGTAGCGATCAGCTGATTATTCTGATACCAATTGACGTTTTCATTTTGCCCTGTATTCACACAGAGCTCAGAGCTGTTACCGGAACAGAAGGTCGTTCCGCCATTCATAATTAAAACAGGTGCTGCTGCTGAACTAACTGTTATGGATGAGCTGGAGGTACAGTAATTAGTTTCATCAGTCACTTCAAGCGTATAGGTGCCAGCTGCATCAGCTGTAGCATTGAGGCCAGTCGTACCACTGGCAAAGCTACCATCAGAAGTGCGCCATTTATAATTATACTGAGAACCTGAAGAAGAACCTGTTCCTATCAGACTGGCTGTCGGTAGGTTGCAGGTGATATTATTGCTCAGGCTGGTAGTTGCTGTGGGCTGTTGTGTATTGCCGATGACTTCTACTGTGGCTAGACTATAGCAAGTTGTTATGTTGTCTGTGACATAGAGACTGTATTCGCCTGCTTCATTGACCTGAAAAGTATAGGTATCTGTTATGTAAGAGCCATTGGGACCATACCAAGCATAGCTGATATTCGATCCAGAGCTGGAACCAAAGGCCTCCACATAAACTGGCGAAGCACTACAATCAAAATCGTCTGTGACTATCCCAGCTGCAGTCGGTAAAGGGAATTGGTCTATGGTGAAGGTGATTTCTTCTTCGCAATAATTGGCATCTTCCACTGTGGCAGTATATGTTCCGCCAGGCAGGGTAATGATGGGATGGGAATATTCGTTGCCCTCTATGATAAAGTTATAAGGCTGTGTCCCTCCGAACACAAAAAGCTCTATAGTGCCAGTCATTCCACCGCATCCTGCGGAGGTTGCTTCATAGTCCACTTCCAATATGCTCGGTTCCGTTATGGAGTAAGCACCATATTGCTCACAACCATCGTTGTCAATTACAGTAACCTGATAATCATCAGCCACCAAACCGGTGACAGACGAACCAGTAGCACCATGACTCCACTCATAATTGAAATTGCCATTCCCACCTGTGGCAGCCACTTCAATCGCACCATTATCATCGCCAAAACAATCTACTGATTCTAAAGTAAGCGTTTCCAGTATGATTGGATCCGCACCAGTGACCTCGATCGGTCCGAAGGTGAATTGATAACCATTATCATCACTCAGAGTTACCCAGTAATCCCCCGAGGAGAGATCATTGATATCTTCTGTGTTAGCACCATTAGACCAGTTATAATTTATGGTTCCGTGCCCACCTGAGGGTTGAAAATCAATGCTGGCATTACCACAAGGATCTTCAGTGACTTGCCAAGTGGAATTCTCCATCTGAAAGGATTCAGCACCCCAAGATTCAATGTCGTTATAGTCGGTGTTTGCACCTGTAAAGGCTTTGATATATCCAGATGGCGCTACGACATATATTGTAGGCAAATTTGTTACATCCCAATCTGAATTTATGGAAGAAGCTTCCGATGAAGGTGGATTGCATTTAGGATATAACCCACCTTGCGACCAGTCACCATAAGTGGTACTATTGCATCCCGAGGATCCATAAAAACAATTTTGATTTGTTGAAGAACTTATTTCAACCATTATGGGCATGATTTTGTAGTCCCCACTTGAAGGTCCATAATCATCATAGAGGTCTTCAAAGGTGCCACTATTGTGAAAACTCCAGCATGGCCCACACCAGGTAGCAGACATATCCAATACTACAGATACACCAAAAGCTTGATAGTCCCCTTCTATATCATGTGTTCCTCCATCGATGTCTGTGACACTTAGGCCAGGAGAGCTGGAGCCAGTGGGCAAGGTTGCATGTAATTGTGGGATGATTAGTAGGCTGGAAATCAGGATTAGGATAGAAAATAGATGTTTCATTTTATACATGTTTCAGTCGACATAAAGCTAACGAATTAACGTATAGAAATGCACCTTTTCATATATTATTAACTGATGGTCATAAGTGGTACACATAATGATAAATGATAATGTGAAAAATTAAGATATCCATAGTGTCTCTTCAAGAATCTTATGAGTATCAGGACTATACACGGCAGTGGTTGATGTTATAATTAATGATGATGTCAGAATGAAACTCAAACCTAATGAGGGCCTTGAAGACTTGGAGTATGAATCCGGAGACTGTTATCCATATGGTAGTCAGGATTATTATAGAGCAAGAGGTGTTGTTAACGTATAATTATATCCAGCGTCTCTGGTGAGGAACGAGCCAGATATGCTGTGATCATATAGTGTTAGCTACTGGCGTTCCTTGATCGTAATGCTTCATTTTAACTCATCAGTTCCTTTCTTTTTGTGGGTTGGCTTGTAGCTCTCTGTCGCCCGCAGGAACGAGGACGGCAGTGTGCTGCAATAGTGTGGCAAATTCACACCATGAAATGTTCCAGTTGATATTTTGTATTTCTCCATTCTGGATAATGTTTCTCAAGTAAGTTATAAAATGATTTGCTGTGATTCAAATATGATAGATGGCATACTTCATGAACAATTACATATTCAATGCATTTTTTAGGTGCTTTAATTAGCTCAATATTCAGAGTTATTTGACCTTCGTTATTACAAGTTCCCCACCTTTTATTCATCCACTTGTAGTTAAGAGTGGCATTGTTATTCTTGGATAAGCTAAGATGAGACTTCCAGTTCTCAAATAGTTGATTGAAATGCACCTCAGCTTTACTCTTGTACCACTTTTTTAAGAGTTGTTCGATTTCCTTTTTATCTGATTTGTCTTTGCAATTAACTGTAATATACCCACTATAGAGTTTGACTGATTCTTCTGGTGACTCAATTATTTTCAGACGATATTGTTTGCCGAGATATAAATGTGTCTCGCCAGTAATAAATTTACGAGGAGGTGTTAAAGGATGGAAAGAAAGAAAAAACTCCTGTTGCTTAATTATCCACCTTGCCTTACTGCGAACCTTTTCATTAATTTTCTCTTTAGTAGAGTCAAATGGAGCATCTACTTGTACGCTTTTATCTGGATGGACTTTTATACCCAATGTCTTTCGGTCAGAAAACTCTAATTCAAATTTAATTAATGAGCTACCGTACTGTATTGAACTTTTCATTAACTGTATTTTAGCTTTGCGATTTTAAGACCTTCTTCTATTAATTCATCTATTTTCGTCCAATTTGTATTTAAATCGAACTTTTGATGTAGCTCATACAGTTTGTCACCTAACTGAATATTTATTGCTCCGATTATATCATCATTAGAAACCCAATCAATAATCTTCATGCCTTCTACGTAGACATTGTTCTTCACAACTTCATCGATCATCAGGCTTGTCTCAATGTGAAAAGGCGTTTTGAGTAATTCTTCATTTTCAAAAATCGCTCGGCTAAAATCATACAGCGTAATCGCCAGTTCATTGCCAATCAATTCTTTCGGTACGTCACTTGTTCTGCCGTTAAGAAATTGGTCTTGATGTTCTTTGACCTTATTAAGGTATTCTGCCTCGCTTATTCTCTTCTGGTAATAATCCGAAATGGTTTGTTTGATAAGATCAGCCAATTTTTTATAGAAAATTGGATCTTCTTGCATCTTTACGTTGATGGCTTTGGTTGTTTTACTGGCAATATGATCAGCTTGCGCAGCAGTGCCTATTATTTTCTCCACTTGTGCCTCACGTTCTTCTTTGTCAAAGATATTGACCAGCTCTGTAACCTTCAGTATTTCGCCTTCTGTTGTTATGTGCTGATTGATGAGCTTTTGGATATGTGGCTCATACTCTCTGTAAGACAACTCATCATTAAACCGAATCTTAACCGCTGCCCTCAGTTTTAAAAAACCTTTGGCATCTCTTTTATATGTTCCTATTTTCTCTTCAGGGGTATTGTTCACGAATTGTACAGAGGACAAGGCCATCTTTAGTAATCGGGTAAAGACACTTAATTTTTCATAAAACTTATGCCTAACATCTTCTTGAGAAAGGTGCTCTTGATACGTAGCAGCCTCAACGGTTTTGTCTTTGAGCTCTTTGAAAATATCCCATACATCAGCATGAGCTTGTGGAAGTTTTTTTATTTCTTCTGTAATATTGGCAATACTTCCTTTTAAGTCTTCATCGTCAAAATTGTTGAGACCAGAGTATGTACTCAAAGCATCATCAAGGCTCTCGAGGTTTCCAAAGTAATCTATAATGTAACCATAGTCCTTACCTGGGTGCACACGGTTGACTCTGGCGATGGCTTGGAGCAAAGTATGTTCCTTAAGTGATCGACATAAGTACAGCACCGTATTATTAGGGGCATCGAAGCCAGTAAGGAGCTTTGCAACGACGATAATTATCTCAGGATGTTCGTCTTCTTTAAATTGACTGATGGAGTTTTCCTCAAAACGAGTGAGATCTCCATACTTATCTATCATAGCCTCGAAGTACTTATCCTCTCGTTCTTTCTCTTCGTTGTTTTCATAGAAGCCATCTTCATGGCCTTCTCGTTGGTCGCCTCGTGTGACGATGACGGTGGTACTCACTTTGAGGTCTTTCCTGATTTTTCCTATCTCTTCGATATAGTAATGGTACTTCAGAGCTGCTTTTATCGTAGGTGCAACGATTTGGGCTTTGGGCTTATACTTGTCTTGCTCGGTCTGAAAGAATCCAGTGTAGTGCTCACAGATATCCCATGCCCTCGCTTTTATTATTTGATCGGTTTTATTCAGCTCATTTATGGTATTGAATTTTCGCTTAAGCTGAGCCTTTCCATAATCGGATAGCGGCTCTGATACTTTATCAAAGTAATCATTGATTGGTTTTTCATTTAACGTAATGTGATTATGCCTTCCCTCATACAGCAAAGGAAGGACTGCACCGTCTGCCACAGCATCTAATACGGTGTAGGGCAAGCCAATGTAGCCCCCAAATTTCTGTGCCGTACTTTTCTCTTTCTTCATTAATGGAGTCCCCGTAAATGCAATGAAACAGGCATTGGGAAATACACGTCGCATACTCACATTGAATGTACCATACTGTGTTCGATGCCCTTCGTCTATCAATACAAATATATCGGATGACATTAATGGAGATAACTTTTTTACTGCAGCTTCAAACTTATTAATCACAGCCGTGATGATGTCATCACTGGAGTCAGTGAGTTGCTCGATTAAGTGAGATCCCGTCTTAGCTCGGACCACCTCTTTTTTACATTTTTTAAATGTTTCTGATATCTGTTTATCTAAGTCCTTACGATCAGTAACTAATATGATCTTAGGATTAGAAATATTCTTATTGGCAGCGAGCATTTGAGCCAGCATCACCATCGTAAGACTCTTGCCACTTCCTTGCGTATGCCAGATCACTCCTCCCTGTCTCTTCCCTGTAATGTCTAAATTTTGGACTTTGTTAATCGTGGCCTTTACTGCAAAGTATTGCTGGTATCGAGCGACTTTCTTAACCCCTTTGTCATAAAGCGTAAAGTTTCTTATAATATCTAAGAGCCGCTTAGGATTACATAGAGAGTATAGAAGCTTATCTTGAGCCGTGACTTGCCTTTCTTCTTTATCGTATTTATCGAACATCGGCTTGGCATAGCTATAGCCAAAATTCCGTTCTCCAAAGACCTGTTTCTTTACAGCTTTGTCTAATGGTGTATTCTTAATCCTCTCGAGCAAACTATTATAATCAGATGCTGATGCACTATTTTGAAATTGCTCTTTCCACTTGGACCAAAATGACTTCTTAGTACCTGTTGTAGCAAACTTGCCATCGTTCTCAGCTATAGAGATGAGCAATGCAGAATACACATACAAGGCTCGTATGCCGTCTTTGTTCCAGTTGCGTATATGCTGTTCTACTGCCAGCTCTGTAGGTTTTTTAGTACCTGTAAGGGCAGGTGATTTACATTCTATGATGACCAAGGGAATACCATTAACAAAAAGTACTACGTCAGGTCGATAGGTGTCTACTCTTCCAGTTCTTGTTACTGAAAATTCCTCTGTAACATGATAAATGTTATTTTCCCAGTTTTCCCAATCTATAAATTGCAGAGTATGACTTTTCTTGTCGCCCTCTATGGTTTGCTCAAAAGACTTGCCTAAGGTGAGGAGATCATACAAGGCTGCATTGGCATTGATAAATCCATCTTGGAGCGGAAGGTCTTTTAATGCCAATACGGCGGAAGCGATATTTGAATCAGAAAATGGATATGATTTTCCTTTTCTCTTTATACTATTTATCGTGCTCAATTGCTTTTTAAGCACCTTCTCGAATAGGACTGCGGATCGTTTGCCTCCTCTTAATGCTTCAGCTTCTGAGGGTGGAACATAAGTGTAACCCATGTTTACAAGCAACTGAATAGCAGGTATTTGTGATATGTGATCTTCTAAGAATGACGGCGTCTTGCTCATAATTGGGAACTATTTATTTTTAAATCTCATTTCTGTATTGCTAAGTAATTGCGTTTTATAAGAAATGTCTTAATTTTGCATTGCTCTTCCTACCATATTATGAGGACAGAGTTTCGAAGCTCGATACATCAAGATATGTACCGAGCTTTGCGTTTTCTTAAACTGATTTGGTGCCATACTATTTTCTGTTTAATGATTTGTTTATCTCTTCAGCGGATGGTATCAATCCTCGCAACTGCTCAGGTAATTCATTCACCAATTTATATTCTGCAACACCTAATGGAACGCTTGATTGCTTCAATGTATATTCGACAACAATGTTATTGGCTTCTTTACAAAGGATAATACCGACTGATGGCTGATGATGTTCCGCTTTTAGTTCTTCATCAATGGCGGTTAAATAAAATTGGGACTTGCCGGCATATTCTGGTTTGAATGCATCGATTTTCAATTCTATATTGACGTAGCAATTAAGTTTGGTGTGAAAGAAGAGTAAGTCCAAGTAATATTCTTGTCCACCAACTTCTAATTTGTATTGTCTGCCCATATAGGCAAAGCCTGCTCCTAATTCCAATAGAAAATTTCCTATCTGCGTTGTCAAGCTATTTTCTATTTCTCTTTCTGAAGCTTCATTTCCTAATTGGAGGAAATCAAAGAAGTAAGGGTCTTTAAATGTTTCTTTGACCAAAGCCGATTGATCAGCTGGCAAGACTTGGATAAAATTATTTGCCAGTTGCCCTCTGCTTTGATAAAGGCCTTGATCGATCTTATTGATCAATATACTTTTTGACCAGTTGTTTGACACGATTTGCTCACAGTAATATGTTCGCTCTTCATGCTGGTCTATCTTGTCTAATAGCAGTCTATGGTGACTCCAAGGCACTCTTGCAAAGGCCATTTGCTCAAATGCTTGAAATTGTGCCACCAGTGGTGGCACAATTGTATCTGATTGATTATCAGTTGGTTGTATTTGTGCCATAGGTGGTGGCACTTTTGGTGATAGGCTTGCTTCTTTCTCGTTATTAGCTCCTTTTTTTGTCTCTATTTCTAATTGTGCAGTATCTGGCTGCACAATTGGCTCAAGGGACCACTCAGTTGCAAAACGCATCATATATTGAAGATTTCGTTTGCTCAAACCTTTCATAGTAGGAAATGTTTTCTTAAGATCTTTGGCTATCTGATCTACAACTTTAGCTCCCCAACCTTGAAGATCTCTTTCTTGATTTAAGGCATGCCCAATATTCCAATAAGTGTAGAGCAACTCACTATTGACATACATCGCCACTTGGTGCTGGGATTGCTGTATTCTCTTCTTTACAGATTCGAGTAGTTGTATGTAACTGTTGTTATTCATAACGCTGCATATTGTCTCAACAGGATTGATAAGATATTTGAGATGATCATGATTTATTTGATTTAAGATTCTTATTAAATACCCGATGATATTGCAATCGTTCAGTACCGAAATTAATCAATAAGCCATCAGCGATATTATATGCTTCGCAGTAATTGATAGCTTGAGCTTTATGCACCCCTTCTAAATTTTCTATCGCTTTTAGTTCAACCATTACTAAGTCTTCCACAAAGAAATCGACTCTTCTTGTTCCTACAGATTCACCTTTATACACAAGTGGCATTTCAAGCTCTCTCGCAAATGATAAACCTTGAAGAGAAAATTCAACAGACAAAGCTCGCTGGTATACCACTTCCTGAAAACCATTACCCATCTGATTATGTACTTCCATAGCACAACCAATAATCTTATGGGTCAATTTATTTATTTCAACATCATTCATCTTGTATATCTTATCATCTTAAAAATCATGTTCAGACAGCTACCCTTCTCTGCCCTGTCAACAACTGCTGCATTAACCCCTTCTTCTGCTCTTGTAATTGCTCTAAATAATTTTGACTTTGGCTGATTTCTTCATCTGCTTTGGTTAGGACTTGGGCGATGGCAGTTTGTTCCGATTCAAGAGGAATTTTAGTTTCAAAATCTCTCATGTAATTCCAATCTGATCGGGGCATTTTTGAACCTGACGTCGCATTAGCCAAACTATTGAAAAAGTGACCTTGCACAAAATAAAACAAGAACGGTTGATTTAACTTATCTTCTAAAATAGAAAGAACCCATATTTCAGTTGAGCAAACACCACTAAATTCAGCTCTCCAAAATTTTCTCAAATATGGCCTCAACTTCCCAAATAATACTTGACCTTCCTCAAATTGGTTTTTAATACTTTTTTGATTCAGGGAGTTAATGAAACCATTTATTCTACCTGTCTCCTGCTCTATATGTTCGAGTTCAATGCACCTCAAACTCTCATATTCTTTTGGATTTATCTTTTTTGATTTAGTAGTGATCATGCTATTAAGTGTAACGAACTCCCATTCCCCCTCAAACCCAGGCAACCGCTTCTTCCCAGTCAACAATTGCTGCATCAGTCCTTTTTTGCGGAGCTGTAGTTTTTGGATGAGGGCTTGGGTGGTTTCGATGGCTTTGTCCCAGGTGGAGAGGATGTCGGCGATCTTTTTTTGTTCGGGGAGTGGTGGGAGTGGAATTTTGAGTTTCTTGAAATAACCTAACCCAATAGTCTTAATCGTCGATCCAACAGCTACTCTTTCAAATTCTCTCTTGTTTTTCTGCAATAGATAATAAAGGAACCAATAATGACAAAGAGACTCATTTGTATACCATGCAATGAAATGTTGACTAACTGCCATGTCTTCATACATAACTGCACTTTTCCCAACACCTGCATCTCGAGAGAGTAAAACTGTATTTTTTTTATGAATCACAGCTGAAGAGTTCTTTATACCTAATTCTGAAATATCATTCTTTGTTTCTGAAATCAAGCCTTTGTCAAGTTTTGAGGAATCAGCTAATGAAATCCACTTAATTCCTCCATTGTAATATTCATCTTTTTTCTTGTCTGGTGTATGACCCGATCCTCTTTTAGAAACCTCGTCTAATAATTTAAATTCCCAATCCTCAGGAATCCATCCCAACTTGGTCTTTTTATAGCCTGCTTTTATTTCTGTTGTTGCTCCCATATTAAAATCCCAATTCTTTTAAATATTTCGCCATCTTATTTTCTACACCAACTAACTCCTTTTTTAGTTCTGTAATCTCTAATTGTGTCGCTGCAATATCGACAGGTTCCTCCTCTTCAAAAGTATCTACATAGCGAGGGATATTAAGATTGTAATCATTCTCGATGATCTCTTCTTTTTTAGCGACATAGCTATACTTGTCTTTGGTTTCCCAAGACTTTAATGTGTCAAATATCTTTTGGATATTTTCATCAGATAGTTTGTTTTGATTTTTACCACTTTCGTATTCGTTGCTTGCATCTATGAAGAGGACTTCATCTGTTGTCTTGGTTTCATCGAAGATCAAGATAGTTGCAGGAATACCTGTTCCAAAAAAGAGATTTGAAGGTAAGCCAATGACTGCCTTAAGCAAATTCTCATCGATAAGTTGTTTTCTGATCTTCCCTTCACTACTTCCTCTGAAAAGCACACCATGCGGCAAGACAACTCCTGCTCGACCATGTTCATTCAGCGTCTCTATCATATGGGTAATAAAAGCGTAATCACCCTTACTCTTAGGTGGCACCCCTCTATGGAAGCGGTTGTATCTGTCTGCACTGGCTTCTTCTGCTCCCCACTTATCGAGTGAGAAAGGAGGATTGGCTACAACCACATCAAACTTCATGAGACTGTCCTCTTCTCTCAGTTGAGGGTTATTGATGGTGTCACCCCATTCTATACGAGCATTGTCCATTTCGTGTAGGAACATATTCATCCGAGCCAATGCCCAGGTACTTCCATTTACTTCTTGGCCGTAGAGAGAGACGTTTTTGCTTCCTACTTCTTTAGCAGCTTTCAGGAGTAATGAACCAGATCCACAAGTTGGGTCGCATATGCGTTCACCATCCTTTGGTTCTACTAATTTTGCAAGCAAGGTAGATACCTCAGAAGGTGTATAAAACTCTCCTGCTTTTTTTCCCGCATCAGAAGCAAACTTTCCAATAAGGAATTCGTAAGCATCACCGATGATGTCATTGCCTTCCAGATTAGAAGGTCTTAGATCGAGTACTTCGAAATCTGATAGTAAATTTTTGAGTCTTCGATTTCGATCTTTTGTTGGACCGAGATTAGGTTCAGAGTTGAAATCTATATTTCTAAATACACCTTCGAGTTTAGAGCGATTTGCCTCTTCGATATCTTCGAGAGAGATGTTGATGAGCTCACCGAGATTAGCTTCGTTTCTTTTCTCGTATAAGAATTCAAAGGTACTTTGATCAGGTACTTTGAAGCGTTCGTGCTTCATGGCTCTTTCTATTCTTGTAGCATCACCATCATACTTAGTGGTGTATTCTTCTTTCTTTTCTTTTAGCACATCAGAGATATACTTCACGAAGAGCATTGTGAGAATGTAGTCCTTGTATTGAGTGGCATCTATAGTGCCTCTAAACGTGTCACATGCCTTCCATACTTGGTTGTTGATTGTGTCTTGAGTTAGTTTCATTTTTTATTTTTTAAAGAGAAGGGCAAAGCCCTTCTCTTTGTTGTTTTAAAATTAACCAGCGGGAGGAAACTTATCTCCTCCGTGAGAATCCTTTCTTTGGATTTTACCATCTTTCCCATGAATAACCAATTCTGATTTTTCTTTTCTGGAAAGATCTCTACTGTAATCTTCGCATTCCTTTTTAGTTTCAAAATGCTTGGAAGCCCTTTCGGCTCCTCCTTTTTTAGAGTCCCATCCTCCATCTGAATTTGGAACTACATGCCTCGTTTCTGACATTTTATTAGTTTTTAATTATTAATTAAATGTGGTCTTAAACTAAAAGGCATATATTTGATTTCCACGTCATTGTAATCATCAGTTTGGTGACAAGCCGCTGAAAGATCACGATGCCTTTTAGAAGTCTTAGTAGTTACCAATTACTGAGACTTTTTTATTTCGTCTATTCATGTTTTTCAGTTAATAAATTCAGTAATCCATTTTTGATGTTGAGTCTTTTATTTAGAATATCTCTTTCTATTCGAATTTGTTTGTTTAATAGAGTATGAATTTCTACAGCTTTCAGTTGTTCAGTCATAGGTGGAACAGCTATCTTGATTCTTAATAATTCATGCTTTGGTATCGCAGGTATTGTAGCTCCCAATCCCACATTTTTCAATTTGTGTTGAATACGAGGGGAGTTTATCGCCATTGTAAAGTAATCCGCGTTTATAACATCTTGATTTAATTTGATCACATAGAAAAGAGATGAGGCTACGCATGCACCTGATGTTGATGAATACTTCCAAGCAAAGTTCCTAAAGCCTTTAGCTGCAAGGATTACATCATTCTCTTCAAGTAGGACATTCTTCTCATCAACATCTATTTGAATATAGCTATCATTAAAAAGCGTCAACTCAAAGTCATCATCGAATTGGTTTCCTTTCAAGTATTTGACATTTCCCTCCTTTTCAGTCTTGAAATGCGGTCCGTACCTTATAGATGTTATTATGTCTTTTGTCTGCTTCATATACTTAGTAGATATGCTTATAGACGCAAATATAAATCAAAAGGTTCAATAATATCTAATATAAATTACTTAGTAGGCGTATTCTAAAATGTATGTTATGATGCAAAAGTGTGCTATTGAGTTGGTTTTCGGACACTTACTTCATGTTGTGGTCGAATAAATTTTTTAGAAAAAATTCACAAATGGGGTGATTGGGTGGGAATAGATCGCGGGTTGGCAGAAAAAGCACTGTGCCTGGAAGACTCTTTGCTTTTTTTGAGGGTTGGTAAATTTTTTCTACCTCGCTTGTAGCTAACTGTGAAGAATGCGGCCTGTGAATGACCAGGTTATTTAAACAAGGGGCTGTTAAGAATTGGCGGTAAGGTGATAGAAAACATGCTCCTAACTCAGGCTAAGATCGTATTTGCATTCTAATATGATTTTTCCATAAAATGAACTCTCGTCCTTTCAAGATTAACTTATTGATTCTTAGGGTAGAAGTGCAATTTAGCTTACAGACTTTCGTATTTTCAGGACTGGACTGAAGATATTAGAATTGCTTCAAATTTGAACGAAGATTATTCCTTTTGGTGTGAATTATGATTATTAATAACCATCAACTTGTAAGAAGTGGATTAGCGCATCTAGTTCCATCTTACTTCATACCACCCATTCCAGGCATGTTACCCATATTTTGCATCATCTGACCCATACCGCCTTTGCCTTTGGACATCATGTGCATCATCTTACGCATCTGGTCAAACTGCTTGATGAACATGTTGATCTCGTGAATATTTCGACCGCAGCCTTTAGCGATGCGCTTTTTACGGTTCATATTTAGAAGTTCAGGTCTGGCCCTCTCGTCAGGTGTCATGGATAAGATAATAGATTCCACTTTGCCGAAAGCACTGTCATCGATATCCAGATTTTTCATTTTACTCATACCAGGGATCATACCGAGTAAAGACTTGATGTCTCCCATCTTCCTTATTTGATTGAGCTGACCTAGGAAATCATTGAAGTCAAACTTGTTCTTCTTGATTTTTTTCTCCAGCTTCTTGGCCTCTACCTCATCAAACTGGTCTTGGGCTTTCTCTACAAAGGAGACAATATCCCCCATGCCCAATATTCTCTGCGCCATCCTGTCCGGGTGGAAAACATCCAGATCTCCCATCTTCTCACCTGTACTGACGAACTTTATGGGCTTACCCACGGTGTACTTGACTGAAAGGGCGGCTCCACCTCTGGTATCACCATCGAGCTTGGTTAAGACTACCCCGTCATAGTTGATGACGTCATTAAAGGCTTTGGCTGTATTGACAGCGTCTTGTCCTGTCATGGAGTCTACGACAAACAAAGTCTCACTGGGTGTGATGGCATCCTTGATGGCTGCTATTTCTGTCATCATGGCCTCATCCACAGCCAGTCGGCCTGCGGTATCCACGATGAGCACACTGTAATTATTCTTCTGTGCATGTACGAGGGCAGCACCAGCGATGTCTACGGGGTTCTTGTTCTCCAGATCCTTATAGATGTCCACACCGACTTGCTCTGCGATGACTGAGAGTTGGTTTATAGCGGCTGGCCTGTATACATCACAAGCCGCAACCAGCACTTTGTGGTTTTTTTTCTCTTTGAGGAATTTGGAAAGCTTACCGGTGAAGGTTGTCTTACCGGAACCCTGCAAGCCGGCTATGAGCACGACACCTGGCTTGCCTTTGGCATTTATGCCTGCCGCTTGGCCGCCCATGAGCTCTACCATTTCGTCCATGACGATCTTGACCATCAACTCTCCAGGCTTGACGGCCTTGAGCACATTGCTGCTGCCTAGGGCCTTGTCTTTGACCTTATCGGTGAATTCTTTGGCTATCTTATAGTTGACATCCGCAGATACTAGAGCCCTTCTAACCTCCTTGATGGATTGGGCTATATTGATCTCCGTGATCTTATTGTCTCCAGTCAGCCCTTTAAAGGCCTGATCCAGTTTGTCGCTCAGATTTTCGAACATGGTTGTGTGCTGTTTGAATTGAAGACAAATTTATGTAAAATGTCAAGGTGATATTAAGAAAGCGCTGTTGATTTCATTCTTATCAAATCTTAAGTACTTTTAGGCTTTTCAGCTAAGCTAATAGTCTTTTTCAGAGTATAAATGTTAAATAAGCTTTACGTCATATTGGTATTAGCCACTTGTCTGTGTGACATTGAGGCGCCTGCACCTCTCGCTGACACTGATGAAATGTTGTCTATTTCCACACCGATCACTGGTTTTTTGGATTGTATAGAGTACAGGGAGCCTGCGCTTGGAGAACGAATAGACAGCTACAATGGCATAAATGTCTACTATAACGGGGATCCTTCCAATGTTTTCGGTCGGAATATGACGGCTGATAATTATAACCTTGGACTCAAGTACCAATGTGTAGAATACATCAAGCGATTCTATTTCATACACTATGGACATCGTATGAGGGATACCTATGGCCACGCTAAAGACCTATTCGATGAGACCTTACCAGACAGAAAATTAAACCACGATAGAGGTTTGTATCAATTTATCAATGGCTCAGAGTATCGACCGCTGCCAGGAGATATTATGGTTTTCGGTCCTAATTATAAAAACCCCTATGGCCACGCTGGCATAGTGACGGTGTCCAAAGGTAAATTTATGGAAATCATTCACCAGAATGTCGGTGAAAACTCCAGAGAAACTTTCATGGTGACAGAAATTAATGACAAATTTTTTGTCGTGGACCCAGATGTAAAAGGATGGTTGAGAAAATAATTATAGATTTCAATTCTCACCATTGAGGATTCAAGTTTACTATATCGGGAAGGATAAGAAAAACCATCACGAAGCAGCCGAGAAGCTCTATCTGAAACGGCTAAAGAATTATGCATCGATAGAGCTCGTGGCCTTGCCACCACTCAAGCTTTCCAAGAGTCTATCTAATAGTGAAATCAAAGCTAAAGAAGCAGCACTGTTCAACAAGCAACTGGAGCAAATGGACAAAGTATATCTGCTGGATGAAAGAGGAAGGATGTACAGCTCAGAAAAATTTGCAAGCTTCGTTCAGAAGAATCTTTCATCTGGTTATCGCAAAGTTGCTTTTGTGATAGGTGGTGCTTTTGGCTTTTCTGAAGAGATCAAGAAGCAATATCCTGAATTGCTGCGTCTATCTGATCTGACCTTCAGTCATCATCTAGCTAGAACAGTATTATTGGAACAATTGTACAGAGCCTTTACCATCTTGAATAACGAACCGTATCATAACTCTTGATTTTTATTGAATATTACGATCTAAAAAAATAATATCCATGTCCATAACGCTAGGACTTATAATTGTTACTGCGCTCATCTCATATCAAGCTTTCAGTAACAGAACCATGTTTGACTCTCTCAAGCATCATCCGGTTTCTGAGCATCGCAACAAGCAATATTACAGATTGATCTCTTCGGGCTTTGTGCATGGAAGTATGAATCACTTGTTGATTAATGGCTTTGTTTTGTACATGTTCGGAACACAGATAGAGCAGGTCTTCGGAAATTTGTATGGTCCTGTTGGGCCTGTATTATTTCTTGTACTTTATATCACGGCTATTATTGTGGGGGATCTGCCTTCATATTTCAAGCATAAGAATAATCCTGCATATTCTGCAGTAGGGGCTTCAGGTGCGACTTCTGCGTTGGTGTTGATATTTTGCATATTAAGTCCATGGAGCTGGTTCATTTATCCTCCTGTGCCTGCGATCGTCTTTGCAGTAGGCTATTTATTCTATTCCTCCTGGGCTGATAAGTCCAATAAGGCTGATGGCATTGGGCATAGTGCTCACTTGTATGGGGCGCTATGGGGCATTGTATTTTTTCTCGTGACTAAGCCAGAGATGGCGATGAGGTTCGGGGAGAAATTGTTACATCCCCAGGGGCCAAGTTGGTTTTGAGTAGTGGATAAGTTAATAGTAGATAGTAATTAGTTACTCAATGGTTCGGTAAAGAATTAAGCTGCGATTTTACCAAAGTTAAGCAGTTCACGATATCTATTGTTTATTTTGATCAACTTTCGGTCAATTCGATACATTGAAAATATTCTACTTATCATATTTCTATTCTGCATTTCTGTTTTTACATCCGAGACAGATACTTTGGTTCTTGTATTATTCTTTTGACCATTTCTTGATATTACCTTAGCAATCGACACTGCGGTGAGAGAGGCATTAAAATGAAAATCAAGTTTGTTTTTACTCCTTGCCTGACAATGCTCAAGACCCATATGTTGTTTTGCATCTCTGAATAAATATTCCATTTGGAATCTTAGTCGATAGTATCCTAAAAGTTGACCAGCCTCTCTTTCTAGGTTTGTACTGAAATATATCTTCTTGATTATTTTGCCTTTCATCGAGTGCTCCACAAAAGCTACACGTATCTTCCTCTTTAGACCTACACTGTACACTACTCCTGAGTATATCTTATGATCCTCATTTTCGCAGACTAATTTCAGTCTTCGTTTGTCAATCTTCTTTGTTTTGATTTTACCATCATACTTCTTCGGTCTACCACTTGTTTGGCTCTGCTTTCCTTTGTATAGGTACTTCAAATTTGCATCATCACGCATTCTGCCTATCATTTCAAATCCAGCTATGTCAGCTACAGCTTCTACAAACTTCTTCTTGGTAAAGTAAGCGTCGAAAACCCATAATAACTCACTCTTTCAAGTAGACTCATTATTGTTAAAAATATTGTGCCCGATAATTTCATTTACGATTTATGATTTTTTTCTGAATTGTCGATAACGTCTAAAGGTTTAAATTACTGAAAAAGATATAAACAAAACAAAGATTCCCTTACCCACATAATTGAGGGGAATAAAAAATCCAAGATGTCGAATTAGGTATGCTATTAGGTTGCTTAGAAATTATTGTCGACGGGGTCAATTTAGAATTGCCACCAATTTATTTTACTACCACATACCCGTCTCAGAATTCCGAACGGGGTATTGAATAATCAATTTTCCACCAATTAAAAATACGAGCTCTAATTCAACTGATTCTTAAGATAAGATACTTTCGTTATCGGCGCAAGTTTTACTTGCTTGGCAAAATCATAATTTTTGATTTGATTTTTTGGAGGGCAAGTCTGGGGAATTCTGACTAACGTTAACCCAAACCATCGTATTCATTGAGGTTTCTTCTCATGCGCAATCTTGTATTCTTGTCTTGTGAAGATGCCCAATTCGTTCGGATCTATTCCGAATTTACTAATATTCTTTCTGATCTGTGCTATTTTCTTCCTCTTCTGATCCAGGAAAAGATATTCTTCCTGTGAGTGATAGGCTACCTTCTTTGTGATCATATTCCAGACTATGCAGGCAAGCTTTCTCGCCGTTGCTGTGATGGCTTTGGTTGATCCTTTTTTGAAAAGCATCCTTTTGTAGAATTTATTCAGTGGAGAGTCTTTCAATCTTGCTATTGAGTAGGCCGCATTCCTGAATGCGATCTTCAGCCTATTGCTTCCCTTAGGTACCTTTGAGCTTATTCTCTTCCCTCCACTGATCTTGTTGTTCGGTGCAAGCCTCAGCCATGATGTGAAGTGTCTGGATGTTGGGAATTTATCTAATCCTTCTGGACCTATCTCACTCATGATACTCAATACTGTCCCATGACTGATCCCAGGTATCTCTAACAGATCAACGCCGCCAAAATATTGAAATGCCACTATATTCAGATCAACTGTCTTTATTGAATTCTTGTTGATTCTTTTATATGGCTTATCAGTTGGTGCCTCGTCGATGATACTATCCATTGACTGGATGTATATCTCTAGTAGACTCGCTATCTGGACATCACACTGCTGCAATTGTCCGACAAGAAAATTATGTCTTTGATATTCTTGCTTTAGCCCAAAGAGATAATCTTCCCTATTATTTCCGACCAAGGCCCGAGCGATCTCTTCTTCTGACTTACGACAGTTGTAATGCCTGTGTTCAGCTAGTTTTTTGGGATCTGTATTACCTTTGCAGATCTCAGATATGATCTTCAATCCTGTCAAGCCTGTGATATCTTTTACCACAATATCAAGTCGAAAATTCAGTAGCTTGAGATATTTCTGCATGCGCTTAGAAGTACTGGCCTTCGCTGCAATAAGATTACCTCTATGACGACAAAGTGTCCGTAACTTTTCTGTCGCTTCATCAGGCAGAAAGCACCTAGGCAGCAAACCCAGAGAATGTAGCTTCTGGATCCATTGACAGTCGATGACATCTGTCTTCTTCTTGTTCATGGTCTTAGTGAATTTGCCATTGACAAGATACACCTCAAGGTCGTTCCTGATAAGCTCAGTGTAAAGATTTTGCCAATAGTCCCCTGTTGATTCCATGGCTACTGTCGTAACGCCATTATCAAGTAGAAATTCAGTAAGCTTCTTTAAGTCCTCTGTGTAAACACCGAATTCCTTGACATGATCATTTCCTTGACCAATTCCGACAAAGTGAGATCGTGACCCCACATCAATACCTGCAGCTTTAGGATTGAGAATGGGCATTTGTAGATTTTCTTCTGACATACCTCTTAGAATTTTAATTAATTAATAAAAATGGCTCTAAGAGAATGTACCTTTACATTGTAAATTATTCTGAACGGGGTCCTAGTGGCCACCAATTAATTTTACGACAGTCCTCATTGTGGTACGAACACTTTGAGGACTTTTACATTCCAACCATAATGCGACGCGGGCTTACTACCGACTTTTCGGATTCAGAGGCACCAATTAAAAAAGCGGTCTTGCATAGAGCTGTCTTTAAGATATGCAATTCGTTAGCAAGAGTGTTTTACTCCCAGTTTAGCTTATGAAAAATTGAAGAATTTGTCAGCTAGACTTCCATTTTTTGAGGGATGGTGTCGCGGGAGGCTGGGTAATGGAAGCTAACGGTTCTGCGATATCTGGCGGATTTGGCGAAGCCAATCTGACATGATCATCGCTTGTTATACGCCGGGACTCTTTTAGACTACATCTAATTTTTCATTTAGCAATTCAACTTTAAAATTTACTTTCGCATTTAGAGCTTTAAATA
>ENA-ORXM01000561-ORXM01000561.1-marine-metagenome-genome-assembly--contig:-NODE-561-length-63359-cov-4.345786_pt1 | contig 63359 bp, 59 predicted proteins | sample MGYA00237867_ERZ511480 | MGnify/ENA primary metagenome ERZ511480 (study PRJEB26309, sample SAMN06266103) | marine metagenome | isolation source: Algal blade | place: United Kingdom:Sidmouth, United...
TTCATCGAGTCCCAGAAGTTTTTGACGGACTTGAAAAAGCTGGAGCTGTTGGGGTTATTGTCAGCCTGAATTTCGTCGAATTCCTTTAGGATTTCTTTTTGACGGGCGGTCAGATTGACGGGCGTTTCAACAGCGAGCTCGATGAACATGTCACCCGTGCCGTTGCCGCGCAGGGCGGGCATCCCCTTGGCGCGCAGGCGCATTTGACGACCTGATTGCGACCCTTCGGGGATTTTCACACGGCTACGGCCACCGTCGATTGTCGGCACCTCAATCTCACCGCCTAAGGCGGCAGAGGCGATGCTGACAGGCACGGTGCAGAACAGATTGACGTTGTCACGCTCGAACAGCTTATGCTCGGCCACCTCGATGAAGATATAAAGATCACCCGTCGGCCCGCCCCGCATACCAGCCTCGCCTTCGCCGGCAAGCCGGATGCGTGTGCCGGTTTCAACGCCCGCAGGAATGTTGACGGAGAGCGACTTTTCTTTCTCGACGCGGCCTTGGCCATGACAGCTGTGGCACGGATCTTTGATCGTTTGGCCCATCCCGTTACAGGTCGGGCAGGTGCGTTCGACGGTAAAGAAGCCCTGCTGCGCGCGCACCTTACCCATGCCGGAACACGTCGGGCAGGTAACGGGTTGCGAGCCGTCTTCTGCACCCGTGCCGTTGCATGATCCGCAGGAAACGGCGGCTGGAATATTGATGGTTTTCTGCATGCCAGAGAAGGCATCCTCGAGCTTGATCCCGAGGTTATAGCGCAGGTCGTTGCCGCGCTGGGCGCGACTACGTTGCTGTCCGCCGCCGCCACCGAAATTGCCGAACAGGTCGTCGAACACGTCAGAGAACGCAGATGAAAAATCGCCGTGCCCACCGCCGCGCTGACCACCGCCACTGCCGCCGCCGCCCATGCCACCCTCAAACGCCGCATGACCGTAACGGTCATAGGCGGCCTTTTTTTCAGGGTCCTTCAGAACATCATGAGCTTCGTTCGCTTCTTTGAACTGCTCTTCTGCCTTCGGATTGTCGGCGTTGCGATCAGGGTGAAGTTCTTTCGCCTTTTGGCGATAGCCCTTTTTGATTGCAGCCGCGTCTGCGCCCTTGGCGATACCAAGAATTTCGTAATAATCGCGTTTTGCCATTGTCACTTTCCCCTTTGGGAATGGAAAAAGACCGGCCCGGTTGAAGGGGCCGGTCTAATCCATCAGGCGATTGCCTTAGTTGTCACGCTTCTCGTCGTCGCCGAGATCTTCAAAGTCGGCGTCGAGGATTTCATCCTCGTCCATCCCCTTTGGCTCGCCTTCGCCATCTTCTTCGTCCTGAGCGGCCTTATAAATAGCCTCGCCCAGTTTCATGGCGGCTTCTGTGACGTTCTGGATGCCAGACTTGATCTTGTCAGCGCTGTCACCTTCGAGATCGTCCTTAAGGGCGGCAATTGCCAATTCGATCGCTTCGACTGTTGTCGGATCAACCTTGTCGGAATGCTCTTCCAAAGACTTTTCAGTCGAATGGATCATGCTTTCCGCTTGGTTTTTTGATTCGATCAGCTCGCGGCGTTCCTTGTCGGCATCCGCGTTTTCTTCGGCGTCACGGACCATTGCCTCGATGTCGTCGTCGGACAGACCACCAGACGCTTGGATCGTGATCTGCTGTTCCTTGCCGGTGCCTTTGTCCTTGGCGCCTACGGACACGATGCCGTTGGCGTCGATGTCAAAGGTCACTTCGATCTGTGGCATGCCGCGTGGTGCTGGCGGGATTCCTTCGAGGTTGAACTGGCCGAGGATCTTGTTGTCGGCAGCCATCTCGCGCTCACCTTGGAAGCAGCGCAGGGTCACTGCGTTCTGGTTGTCTTCCGCGGTCGAGAAAATCTGCGATTTCTTCGTTGGGATCGTGGTGTTGCGGTCGATCAGGCGCGTGAACACACCGCCGAGGGTCTCGATACCCAGCGACAATGGCGTGACGTCAAGCAGTACAACGTCTTTGACGTCGCCTTGCAAAACACCGGCCTGAATGGCGGCGCCCATGGCGACCACTTCATCAGGGTTCACACCTTGGTGCGGCTTTTTGCCAAAGAATTTTTCAACTTCTTCCTGAACCTTCGGCATACGTGTCATGCCGCCGACCAGAACAACCTCGTCGATGTCACCTGTGGACAGGCCCGCATCTTTGATCGCGGCCATACACGGCTTCATAGATGCCTTGATCAGATCGCCAACAAGGCTTTCGAGCTTGGCACGTGTCAGCTTCATCACCATGTGCAACGGCTGCCCGTTTGCGCCCATAGAAATAAACGGCTGGTTGATTTCAGTGGAAGAAGACGAAGACAATTCGATCTTGGCCTTTTCTGCTGCTTCTTTCAGCCGCTGAAGCGCCATCTTGTCCTTGGTCAGGTCAACCTGGTTCTCTTTTTTGAACTCGTCGGCAAGGTAATTGACGATGCGCATGTCAAAGTCTTCGCCGCCAAGGAACGTGTCGCCGTTGGTGGATTTCACTTCGAACAGGCCGTCGTCGATTTCGAGGATGGTGACATCGAATGTACCGCCACCAAGGTCATAGACCGCGATTGTCTGCGTTTCTTTTTTATCAAGACCGTAAGCCAGTGCAGCTGCTGTCGGCTCGTTGATGATGCGCAACACTTCGAGGCCGGCAATCTTGCCCGCATCTTTGGTTGCCTGCCGCTGCGCGTCGTTGAAGTACGCAGGCACGGTGATCACGGCTTGTGTCACATCCTCGCCAAGGTAGCTTTCAGCCGTTTCCTTCATCTTGCCCAGAATGAAGGCAGAGATTTGGGAGGGTGAATATTTCTCACCTTTGCTTTCGACCCATGCGTCGCCATTGCCGCCGTCGACGACACTGAATGGCATGTTCTTAAGGTCTTTTGCCAAATGCTTGTCGTCGAAACGACGACCGATCAGGCGCTTGACTGCAAAAATAGTGTTTTCAGGGTTGGTCACGGCCTGACGTTTTGCAGGCTGTCCAACAAGACGCTCATCATCTGTGAACGCGACGATTGACGGCGTGGTGCGCGCGCCTTCGGCGTTTTCAACAACACGCGGCTTGGAGCCGTCCATGATGGCGATACAAGAGTTAGTGGTTCCGAGGTCAATACCAATTACTTTGGCCATAGTTCAAATCCCTTACGTTTCGGCGGTTTGAGCGGCGCGAACCCATTTCGGCACCCGCGCCTGATTTACTAGAGTCCCGTCAGGCGGTTAGCCCATCAAGACGGTCGATGCGTATATAGGGACGGGATTTGGGGGCTGCAAGCACCGGTAAAGCAGGAAAGTTGCCAATTTTCGCGTGGCGCGTCTTAATTACCCGTTTGAAGGGTGCAACAGCCTGTATAGGCGTCCCCTGCAAGGCCAAACATCGAAAGTTTTAGCCCAAAAATGCGATCGCTCATGCCGTCGCTGCAAAATTCACGGCGGATATTTACAATCTGCCCGTTGCCCAATGCGGCGAAATATTCATTCGGGGTTTCCCCTGTGCGGATTATCGGGATGCACCCCAGCTGACGGATGCGTTTTTGCGGGTGTAAAATTCGCCCATCATCCCGATCATTAACAGGCCGATTGCCACATAGAACGGATAAGAAGGAGAGCTGAAGTGCGGGTTATAATGTAAGAATATGAACCCGCGTGCTTGGTCGATGGAATGGAACAACGGGTTCCAGTCGAACAGCACCAGCATGGATGACGGCAGCGTGTTTGCCACAAACATCTTGCCGGATGCAATCATGCTGGCACGGCTATAGATGCTTGTCACAACCTTAACCGCGTCAGGCGCCCAAGGTTTCAGCGCGAGGAACACAGTGCCAATTGCCACGCCGCTGAACCACGCAGCAAGCAACATGCCCATCGCACCGATTGGATCGTCGATTACGACGGGCGTAAAAACCACGTGGTAGATGAACAATACGAAAAACAGCGACAGAAGTTGCAGGTACAACGATGAAATCGCAGCAGCGCAAATCGCGATTGTCGTGTTCATTGGCGCGTGTTGCATCATCGCTGATGCTGGCCCTTCTGATGATACAACGGCCGATACTGCCTTGGTGTGGCACATGAACAGGAAAATGCCGGACATAATATATAGCAGAAAATCACCACGGATCGTATTTCCGCGCATCCCGAGCAATTCGAACATCGCGTAGAATGTCAGCACAAACACGATGGTTTGCATCATATTCATCGCCAGACCCACCAGCGCATTGCGGTGCGTTTTGCGCACATCACGCACGACAGAATGATAAATCAGCTCTGCCATACCGAAAATGGTACGTGTTTTTGTACGGGGGACGTGTGCTTCAAACATCAAAAAACCTGCTTTTTACGGGGACATTGCCCCAAACCCACGAAATTCTTGCCGTTCGCGTTACCCTTCATCATAAGGAGGCAGACCTGTTTTTTCAATCATTAGAACAGGGAGCATAACGAAACGTGAAGGAATACACGGCATGGATTTTGAGAAACTCACAACGGTAATGCGGAAACTGGCGCTCGAGGCTGGCGACAAGATCATGGAGATCTACGCAGATCCCGATTTTGAAGTCCGGTCCAAATCCGACGAAAGCCCTGTCACAGAAGCAGACGAGGCCGCTGATGCGATCATTAGCGCGGGCCTGCGCGCAGCATTCCCTGACGTGGCCTTGGTGACCGAGGAACAGGCCGATAGCCACGGCCAGTCGGTCAGCACGTTCCTGATCGTCGATCCGCTTGACGGCACCAAAGAGTTTATCAAACGTCGCGGCGATTTTACCGTGAATATCGCCTATGTCGTTGATGGCACACCCATTCGCGGCGTTGTATATGCACCTGCCAAGGACCGCTTGTTCATCACCACCGCTGATGGCACCTCTGTCGAGGAAACGGGCGATTTTGCCAAGGATGCAATGGGACCGAACAGCCCGATCCGCGTGTCGACGCCGGACAACGACGCCTTGCTGGTCGTGGCCTCCAAATCGCACCGCGATCAGGCGACGGATGACTACATCAACAAATACGCCGTCAAAGACAGCAAAAGCGCCGGATCGTCGTTAAAGTTCTGCCTGATCGCCACAGGCGAGGCAGACATTTATCCGCGCGTTGGCCGCACGATGGAATGGGATACGGCGGCGGGCCATGCGGTGCTGACAGGTGCTGGTGGGCATGTTGTGCGGTTTGATAACCACGAAACGCTTGCCTATGGCAAAGATGATTTCGCCAACCCGTTCTTTATCGCCTATGCGCCCGGGGTTCATCTGCAAAAGCCATGAAAACCCTGATCGTCATTCCCGCGCGCTTTGCGTCAACGCGGTACTCTGGCAAACCGCTGGTGGAATTGCGCGGGGCAAATGGCACGGCAAAATCGTTGATCCGGCGCAGTTGGGACGCTGCCATGGCCGTGCAAGGGGTCGACCAAGTTGCGGTTGCGACGGATGATGCGCGGATCAAGGATCACTGCGAGGCGTTCGGCGCGCATGTCGTGATGACGTCACCTGATTGTCGCAACGGGACCGAACGCTGTGCCGCGGCTCACGATGCGCTTGGTGGCGGATACGACGTTGTGATCAATTTGCAAGGCGATGCGCCGCTGACACCTGCGTGGTTTATCAGTGACCTCGTGGAAGGGTTGCATGCCCACCCCGCGGTTGAGGTTGCGACACCTGTTTTGCAAACTAATGGCGCGATGCTGGCAAGTCTGTTGGCGGATCGGCGCGCTGGGCGTGTTGGCGGCACAACGGCGGTCTTTGACGCCAATCGCACCGCGCTTTATTTTTCAAAAGAAGTGATCCCCTTTGTGGCAAAGCCATACGCCGACCGCGACGCGACCCCTGTGTTTCATCATGTCGGGGTTTATGCCTATCGCCCCGCAGCCTTGGCGGCCTATGCGCGTTGGCCAGCAGGCACGTTAGAGCAACTTGAGGGGCTAGAGCAGTTGCGGTTCATGGAACGTGGCGTGCCTGTTTTATGCGTGCAAGTCGATGCGGCAGGTCGCCAGTTCTGGGAACTGAACAATCCGGAGGACGTCTCCATAATTGAGGCCATGATGGCGCAAATGGGCACACCGTGATTGCGCCAAGCGTCAGTGTCGTGATCGTCAGTCACGGGCGGCCCGATGCGTTGCTGGTGGCGCTGACCGGCACGGCCCAGCTTGATTACCCGACGTTCGAAATTGTCGTCGTTGCGGATGTCAAAGGCGCGGCGGCGGTGCGCGCGCATGCCTTGGCAGAGCGCGTTAAAATCGTTGCTTACGACACCCCCAACATCAGCGCCGCACGTAACGTCGGAATAGCAGCATCCGCAGGCGAAATCATCGCGTTTATCGACGATGATGCAGTCCCGGAACCGACGTGGCTTACCCACCTGACAGGGCCTTTTTCAGACCTCGATGTTGCAGCAACGGGTGGCTATGTCATTGGTCGCAATGGTATCAGTTTCCAATGGAAGGCCCGTACGATCGGCCCTGATGCGCAGGCGACTGAACTGCCAATATCAGACACTAAACCACATGTTTTTGACACAACCGCCGCCCGTGTAATTAAAACCGAAGGCACAAATATGGCCGTGCGGCGCGATGTCCTTGACGCCCTCGGAGGGTTCGACGAAGCGTTTCAATTCTATCTTGATGAAACGGACCTGAACATGCGTCTTGCCGGACGCAAGATTGCGATTGTGCCGCTCGCGCAGGTTCATCACGGTTTTGCCGCCAGTGGGCGCAGGCGCGCGGATCGTGTACCGACCGACCTGACCCAAATCGGCGCAAGTCTGGCGGTGTATTTTCGCAAGCACGGGATGGACTTATCCGGTTTTGATCTTCACCGCGCCGAACAACGGCTCAGATTGCTCAGGCATATGGTGTCGGGGGCCCTTTTGCCCGAACACGTTGGCCGCATTCTGGCAAGCTTTGATGCGGGATGGGCGCAAGGGTTGCAGCGTGATTATGGCGCGCGGCAGGTGTTTGCAAAACCGCCCGCGTTCTTGCCAATGACCCCGACGGTAACCGGAAAAACCGTCACCCTTGCGGGACGTTTTTGGCAACGCGCGGCGCGGCAACAGCAGGCGCGCGATGCAGTCGTTCGTGGCCAGCGGATGAGCGTGATCATCCTGTCGCCCACAGCCTTGTTTCATCGTGTCGCATTCACGGCTGACGGATATTGGCTTCAGACTGGTGGGCAATTCGGGAAATCGGATCGCGCCGGACGGTTTTGGCAAGCTTGGCGGGGCGCGGCGCGCATAGCTGCTGAAAAGGCGCGCGTTGCTCAGGTGCGGCAAATTGACTGAACCCGGATAATTTTTCGTCGAATGATGCGTGATAAGCCATTCATTTTATAGTGTTATCATGATAATGACACAAAAACGCATTGCGGATCGAGATCATGAAAAGAAAAGTCACCAAAGCTATTTTCCCTGTTGCTGGTTTGGGCACACGATTTTTGCCTGCGACCAAGTCGGTTCCAAAGGAGATTATGACGTTGGTGGATCGCCCCCTGATCCAATACGCAATCGACGAGGCGCGGGCCGCTGGCATCAAAGAGTTTATCTTTGTGACGTCGCGCGGGAAGTCCGCGCTTGAGGACTATTTTGACCACTCGCCAGAGCTGGAAAATTCGCTGCGCAAGTCCGGCAAGGACGAGTTGCTCGCGATTCTGAAGAATACGAATATGGACAGTGGCGCGATTGCCTATATGCGCCAGCATAAGCCGCTTGGGCTAGGCCATGCGGTTTGGTGTGCACGCCGTTTGATCGGGAACGAACCGTTTGCGGTCATCCTGCCTGACGATGTGATCGCTGCGGAAAAGCCGTGTTTGCAGCAGATGGTCGAAAAATACGAAGAAACCGGCGGCAGCATGGTGGCCGCAATGGAAGTCCCGCAGGCCAAGACGTCGTCCTACGGTGTTCTGGATATCAAATCGCAGGACGGCCCTGTTGTATCTGTAAAAGGCATGGTTGAAAAACCCCCCGCAAACGAGGCCCCGTCAAACCTTGCGGTGATTGGCCGTTATATCCTGTCGCCGAAAATCCTTCAGAACCTGAACAAGGTTGAAAAGGGTGCAGGCGGCGAGGTGCAGTTGACCGATGCAATCGCAATGGAAGTGAACGAAGGCCGCGACGTATTCGGGTATCGGTTCCAAGGGCAGCGATATGATTGCGGGTCCAAGGCGGGGTACCTTCAGGCGATGGTCGCGTTTGCGCTGGCGCGTGATGACCTGCGTGACGAGTTTTCGTCATACCTGACCGAAGTTGTTGCCCAGCGAAACGCAGCCGAGTGATTCGTTGTGGGTGAGCCTGCTCGCCTTTTGGACGTTACGCGGCTGGTTAATCGCGCGGGCCTGCATCCTACGGGTGTTGATCGCGTCGAGCGTGCGTACCTTGATGCCCTGACATCGCGCACCGATGGGTTGATCTTCGCGATTGCCCGAACCGCGATCGGCTATGTAATATTGGATAGCACTGGCGCGCGAGCGCTGAATGATGCGGTAAAGGACGGGAATTGGGGGCATGTTGACCTGCTCAGCAAATTGAACCCGCGATTGGATGCGCCGCGCAGGCGAGGCCAGTCATTTGTCCGCAAACACGCCGCAGCACGGGCGCGGCGGGGTAAACTTGCGGATGTGTTAAGGGGCGTTCTGCCGGCCGAATTTACCTATCTGAACGTCGGGCATAGCAACCTGAACACCCGCATGTTTGATGCCATGCGTGCTGCGCGTAAAGTGGTGCTGATCCACGATACGATCCCGCTTGATTGGCCCGATACCCAACGCGAGGGTGCCGTTGACGCCTTTGCCAAAAAGCTGTCGCTGGTGTCTGCGCGCGCTGATCAGGTGATTTGCACATCGGCGCAATGCGCGTCCGATGTGGTGCGGCATATGGATGGGATGGGGCGTGTGCCTCCGATTGTGACGGCGCATCTGGGTGTCGATGTGGCGGTGCCAGATCCGGATTTTAGTACGCCCGAACCTCCCTATTTTGTGACCGTTGGAACAATCGAGCCGCGCAAAAACCACGCGCTATTGTTGGATATTTGGGCGGATTGGCCGGATGCGCCGCCGCTTGTGATTTGCGGCAAGCGCGGCTGGAACAACGCGGCGGTGTTTGCGCGCCTTGATGCAAAACCTGCCCAAGTGATCGAGCAAAATGACCTGACGGACCAACAGATTGCGGCCTTGATCGCGGGCGCGCGCGGGATGCTATTTCCGTCCGTCGCCGAGGGCTTTGGGTTGCCACCAGCCGAGGCGCGCGCGCTGGGCACCCGTGTCCTTTGTGCCAGCCTGCCGGTTTATGGGGAAATTCTGGACAACACCGCCGTTTACGTCGCACCAAACGACCGCTATCTATGGGAAAAGGCGATCAAATCGCTCGCAGAGCAAGGCAGAACAGACCCGATACCCGATTACATGCCCCCCACGTGGGATGCGCATTTCAACATGGTGTTAAGTTTGATCTGACAGACATGTCGGGATCGACGCAGGAAAGGGACATCCTTGGGTGCATTGCAGTCATATAAGCTTCGGATACAGCGCAAGCGCTGGCGTATCCGCGCGCTTCGTAAGCGCCGCGAGCTTTCGACTGTTGTAAACCGCACAAAGCAGATTGCGCCAAGCGATATCCTTGTGTTTTCAACGTTCCGTAACGAGGCCGTGCGCCTTCCGTATTTTCTGAAATATTACCGCGACCTTGGTGTGAACCACTTCATCATGGTCGATAACGAAAGCGACGACGGCGGGGCGGATTTTCTGCGCGAACAGCCTGATGTGTCGCTTTGGACGGCCACAGGCAGCTACAAACGCGCGCGTTTTGGTGTTGACTGGTTGAACTGGCTGCAACGCAAATATGCCCACGGGCATTGGTCGCTCGTGGTCGATCCGGATGAATTGCTGGTCTATCCGTTTTGCGATACGCGGCCCTTGCGCGCGCTCACGGATTGGCTGGATGCATCATCGATCAAATCATTCGGTGCCATGCTGGTCGATATGTATCCCAAAGGGCCGGTTGATAACGTGCCTTACCGTGCTGGCGATGACCCGCTTGATATCGCACAATGGTTCGATAGCGGAAACTACGTGATCAACCGCAATAAGGCATTCGGCAATCTGTGGATTCAAGGTGGCCCGCGCGCGCGCACCTTCTTTGCCAAAGAACCGGAGCGTGCCCCCGCGTTGAACAAAATCCCGCTGGTAAAGTGGGATCGCAACTACACCTATGTTAGCTCGACCCATATGCTGCTGCCGCGCGGATTGAACCTTGTTTACGACGAATGGGGCGGAGAAAAAGCATCCGGCGCATTGCTGCATACCAAGTTCCTGTCGACATTCACGGACAAAGCACGCGAAGAGCTTGAGCGTGGCGAGCATTACGCCAACTCGGTCGAATATAAGGCTTATGCATCCGGCATTGAGCAGAACCCCGATCTTTGGTGCAAGTGGTCCGAGAAATACATCAACTGGCGACAGCTTGAGATTTTGGGCATCATGTCCAAGGGGAATTGGGCATGACCGTTGGTATTGTCATGCTGGTCCACAATGCGTTTGACCGCGCAGAACAGGTTGCGCGCCATTGGGTAAAGGGCGGCTGCCCAGTTGTTATCCACGTTGATAAAAACGTGGAAAAAACTGCGCACGACGCGTTTGTCGGCAATCTTGCCGATCTTAAACAGGTGAAGTTTTGCAAGCGCCATGTATGTGAATGGGGCACATGGGGCATTGTTGCTGGCACGCAATCGGCTGCAACGCTTTTGCTCACTTCATTTCCGGATGTGCGTCATGTTTACCTCGCGTCGGGGTCGTGTATGCCGCTGCGTCCGGTGCGTGAACTTGTGCAATATCTTGATAGCCGCCCGCGCACCGATTTCATCGAAAGCGCGACAACATCCGATGTGCCTTGGACGGTTGGCGGATTGGATGCCGAACGGTTTACCCTGCGGTTCCCGTTCTCATGGCGCACCAATCGACGTATGTTTGACGGCTATGTGAAAATTCAACGGGCCATTGGCATGAAACGCAAGGTGCCAGCTGGGCTGGTCCCGCACATGGGATCGCAGTGGTGGTGTCTGACGCGTCAGTCACTTACCGCGATCCTGCAAGACCCGGAACGCGAGGTTTACGACCGTTATTTCAAAAAGGTCTGGATCCCTGACGAAAGCTATTTCCAAACCCTTGTCCGCCAGTATTCCGGCAATATCGAAAGCAGGTCACTGACCCTGTCCAAGTTCGATTTTCAAGGTAAGCCGCATATTTTCTACGACGACCATTTGCAATTGTTGCGCAGGTCCGACTGTTTTGTTGCACGCAAAATCTGGCCACGTGCCGCGCGCCTTTATAAGACGTTTCTGTCCGATGATGTTGACGCGATGAAAGCTGCAGAACCAAATCCCGCCAAGATTGACCGCATTTTTTCAAAGGCTGTTGATCGCCGGACGCGTGGCCGCCCCGGGTTATATATGCAAAGCAGATACCCGAACCGCGATTGGGAAAACGGCGTTACCTCTGCGCCTTATTCCGTATTCGAAGGGTTCACGGAGCTGTTCGAGAATTTCGAACCGTGGCTGGCCAAGGTCACGGGTACGCGGGTGCACGGACATCTTTATGCAAAGGACCGTGTTGAATTTGACGGTCGCCAAGGCAGCTATGCCGGCGCGCTTTCGGACAATCCGGTTTTGCGCGATTATAACAGCCAGATGTTTTTGACGAACCTGATTTGGAATACCCGTGGGGAACGGCAGTGTTTTCAATTTGGCCCGCTGGATTCGCAGTATATCAGCTGGATGCTTGCGACTGATCCGAATGCGCAGGTGTCTGTGATTTCCGGCGCGTGGGCGATCAAGCTGTTTCAGTCCAACCGCAACTTTGCCGATATCCGCCAAGAGGCTGCGTATTTGCAGCATCTTGAAAACGAACACCTTAACGCGCTGCGATCCCCTTGGGCCAATGCACGGGTGCGTGTTTGGACGATGGCCGATTTTATCCAAGCCCCGATGGAGCCAATGCAGCTTATTGTCGACGAGATGACCGGCAAGACAGTCCGCCGCTTGACCGAGGCCCCGCGCATGGTGGATTTGTCCGGATTCGGGCAGTTCCTGCAAAACCTGAAAAACCAAGGTATGCACCCTTACTTGATGGGTGATTTTCCTGTGGTTGACGGTAGCTCAAACGTCACGCCGAAACCCCGCAAACCTTATTTGGTCCGTTAAATTATGCCAGCATTTGACTACTTCGTGGTGTTCGCCGAAATGCGCACCGGCTCCAATTTTCTGGAATCCAATATCAACGCATTTGAAGGGCTCGCCTGCCACGGTGAGGCATTTAATCCTCATTTCATCGGCTACCCGCAATCCGAGGATATCCTTGGCGTGACGCAAAAGCAGCGCGATGCGGACCCGCAAAAACTGGTGGATCGCGTGAAAGAAGCCGACGGCCTAAATGGGTTTCGGTTCTTTAACGATCATGATCAACGCCTGCTCGATATTTGTATGGCGGACCGCCGCTGTGCCAAAATTATCCTGACGCGCAATCCCGTCGAAAGTTATGTCAGTTGGAAGATCGCGACGGCGACGGGGCAATGGAAGCTGACCAATGTCAGCCATGCCAAATCACGGCAGGTCGACTTTAACGGTACGGAATTTGAAGCCCATCTGACAGCGCTTCAAGCGTTTCAAGTCAAGCTGTTGAACACGCTTCAGAAGTTTGGGCAAACCGCATTTTACGTGTCTTACGAAGACCTGCAAGACGTTGATATCATGAACGGTTTGGCCGAATACCTTGGCTGTCACAACCGGATTGCGGGGCTGGATAAATCGCTGAAAAAGCAAAACCCCAAGCCGATGTCGGAAAAGGTCGTGGATTACCCTGCGATGGAACGGTCGCTGGCGCGGCTGGACCGGTTCAACCTGAACCGCACCCCGAATTTTGAACCGCGTCGCGGCCCGATGATCCCGAGCTATATCGCAGCACCCGAAAGTGGCTTGTTGTATATGCCGACAAAATCCGGGCCCGACGATGCGATTTGTGATTGGATGGGTCGGTTGGATGATGGAACGGCTGACGATGTTCTGCGTGATTTCTCGCAGAAGGACGCGCGCCAATGGAAGCGTAAGCACACAAACCACAGAAGCTTTACCGTGTTGCGGCATCCTCTTGCGCGGGCACATGCCGCGTTTTGCAAACATATTCTGAGCGTCGACGAGCCAGGTTCGTTCACTGAAATTCGCGGCTCGTTGCGCAAGGTCCACAAGTTGCCACTTCCTAATCATCCAAGTGACGATAGTTATGACGTTGCTGCGCATCGCGCCGCGTTCCTTGCGTTTCTTGCGTTTTTGCGTGCCAATCTGATGGGGCAGACCGCGATCCGCGTCGATGGCGCATGGGCCAGTCAACTGACGCTACTGCAAGGTATGGCAAACTTTGGCATGCCCGATATGATTTTGCGCGAGGATCGGTTGCGCGGTGATCTTGCGATGTTGGCGGGACAATTGGGTCGTACCAGCATGCCCGAACCTGAACCATTGACCGATCCATACGCTGCCAAACTTGCGACGATTTATGATCGTGAACTTGAAGATGCGGCCCGCGACGCATGTCAGCGGGACTATCTTGCGTTTGGTTTCGGGGATTGGCGACCGCGTTAAGCGGCCTGTTTGGCCTGCTGTTCTGTCAGGATCGCGTGGATCGTTGCCGCGTCGCTATTGGCGCGCAATTTTGCACAAATATCCTTGTCGCGCATGGTCCGTGATACAAGCGCGAGCGCCTTGAGGTGCTCGACGCCGTGCGCCTTTGGCGCAAGCAGGGCAAAGACCAGATCAACGGGCTGGCGATCAACGGCATCAAAATTCAGCGGACGCTCAAGGCGGATAAAGATGCCGCAAACATTGTCCAACTCAGTCAGGCGCGCATGGGGCAGTGCGATGCCATGCCCCACGCCAGTTGGTCCAAGACCCTCACGATCAATCAACGCCTCGATTGCGCCAGCGGCGTCGAGCCCGTAGCAGCCTTCGGCCAGTTCGCCCAGATCATGGAACAAACGCTTCTTGCTTGTGCAAGCGCTGATTGTTTTTACCGCGTGGGGGTCAAGGATATCGCTGAGGTTCATGTCTCATACTTTCCGGCCGCTGTGGCCATTCGGATCAGCCCGACGTGCGGGGATCAATCCAACCAATATTTCCATCATCACGCCGATACACGACGTTTACACCACTATGCTTTTCATTTCGGAATACGAGGACCGGCTTATTGGCCAGTTCCATCTGCATCACCGCTTCGCCGACCGACAGGGATTGGATCTTCTCTTCCATCTCTGCCACAATCATCGCGTTTACGGTATCGTTCTGCGCCTCGTTTTCATCATCACTTGGAGCGAGGATATACGAGGATGAATCAGAAAGTTCAACTGGTTGTGAACGTTCTTTGTGGTGATCTTTCAACCTGCGCTTGTATCGCCGCAGCTGTTTGTCCATCTTTTCCGAGCAACCGTCAAAGGCGGCGTAAATTTCGTTAGCGTGGTCAGTGGCTTGCGCAGTTAGTCCCGTCGAAAGGTGAACAACAGCCTCGCAGACATATTCATGGCCTGATTTGGAAAAAACGACGTTGGCGTCAGTCGGTCGTCCTGCATATTTCTCTAGAATCGCTGATAATTCGGTCTCGACATGTGTTTGTAGTGCAGTGCCGATATCGATTTGTTTACCACTGATTTGATAGCGCATCGTTTCTCCAATTCTTTTTGTTTTAGCATGTGACAAGAGGCAGGTTTTCAGCCTGCCAAAGGGTCGCCTGCTGTCTGGTGGATGCGATAACTGTCCGATTTCGTTCGGTTATCCCAAGCGGCAGGCGCAAGCGTCTGAACCAAAGAGGGAATGAACATCAGGTCTGTCATCTCCTCTAGTTGGCGCTATCGGAGGGGGTCTTGTCAATGCTTCAATGGTTAAGATTGTGCGGATTCACGTCACACGAAAGCTATTGCCGAGGTAAACACGGCGGACATTTTCGTCTGCGACGACCTCGGCTGTTGTGCCGCTCATCAATACTTTGCCGTCGTGCAAAATATACGCGCGGTCCACGATTTGCAGGGTTTCCTGCACGTTATGATCCGTGATCAGCACCCCGATTCCGCGGTTTTTCAGGTCCGCGACCAGATGGCGGATTTCGCCAACAGCAATCGGATCGACCCCTGCAAATGGCTCGTCCAGCAGCACATATTTCGGACCAGCAGCCAAGCAACGCGCAATTTCCGCGCGGCGACGTTCACCCCCAGAGAGAGCCAGAGCAGAGGCGCGGCGCAAATGTTCGATCGAAAATTCCGACAGTAATTCCTCGAGCCGTTCGCGGCGTTTGCGCTTATCCGTCACCGCGATCTCGAGGATCGCCATGATGTTGTCTTCGACGGTCATGCCACGGAAAATCGACATCTCTTGTGGCAGGTACCCGATGCCAAGCTTGGCGCGACGGTACATCGGCAAGGTTGTCACCTCGCGACCATCAATCGTGACCTTGCCGCCTTCCGGCGTCACAAGGCCAGCGATAGAGTAAAAGCAGGTCGTCTTGCCAGAGCCGTTCGGGCCCAATAGCGCGACAACCTCTCCGCGGCCAAGTTCAAGCGTGACGTCACGAATAACGACCTTCTTGCGATAGCTTTTGCGCAGGTTCTTGATCTTTAGCCCGACGTCGCCGTCTTGTACCGTGAGGGTGGTCATGGATCAGTTGCCTTGCTGGAATACGGTGCGCACGCGCCCCGACATTTGGGCAGCGCCCGAATTGACGTTTACGGTCATACGGTCAGCTGACAACGCGCTCGCACCTTGGGTCAAAAGCACATTGCCCGTAAGGGTCAGTGTGCCTGTCGTCAGATTATACTCGGCGCTTTGGGCCTCGGCCGCTTCGGTGTCTGTCACAAAGGTGACGCCGCCCGAAACCATTAGCTGCGCGATGTCGCCTGTGGCCTCGGAATAAACAACGCGGACTGATCCGGCTGACAGGCGCAGGTCGCCTTGGCCGATGACCACGTTGCCGGTGAACACGGCGGTGCCGCTATCTTGATCGACAGACAGGTTATCTGCTGCGACCTCGACGGGTGCAGAGCTGTCTGCGCGGATGCCGCCCAAGTTGATATTGGTTTGCGCAAATGCGGGTGCGGCAGCCAAAAGAGCCGCGGCCAAGGCCATTGATTTCATCATTCTGTTGTGTCCTTCGCATCAGCGGTATGAGGGGTATATATCAGGCGAACCCCCTGCGTGAATAGCATCTGTTGGCCCGTATTGTCGTCCCCGTTGCGAAACGTCACATGACCGGCGGTAATTGCGCCAAACGGGGCGCGAACTTCGAGGGCCCCATTTGACATGATCTCGCCGTTATCAAGATTGGCAATCAGCCCGTTGGTTTCCATCGTGTAGCCATTGGATGTTTCCAATCGCGCAAGGCCATTGAGTCGGGCAAGTTTTGCGCTGCCGTCAATTTCACCCTCGGAGGCCGTAATTCGGACGTGGCTGCCATCAGCCGCGTCGAGGTTTAGCGATAGGTCATTCGCCGTCACCCGATCCGGGTTGGCGGGATCAGGCTGGGCGGACCTTGCGCCAATGGCGATCACTGATCCGTCTTCTGAAACGCCTGAAAATTGCGGCGCGCTGATGCGTTGTTCGCGGGCCATTGTTTCAATCTCGGCAAACGGGATCTCGCCGGCATCACCACTGGAGCGGGCGAAAAGGAACAGAGTTGACAGCAAGCCGATACCACAAATCGGCAGGATGATCTTGGACCACGCCACAAGCTGCGAGTGAAAGTTATCGGCGCCCACTACGAATTAGACCACGCCTGCACGCAGGCAGTCGTGGATATGCAGTATGCCTTGCGCGCGCCCAGCATCGCCTACCACGAACAAGCAGGTGATTTTACCTTCCATCACGCCTATGGCGTGGGCGGCCAGCATGTCAGGCCCGATCGTGGTCGGGTTTGCAGTCATGACGTGTCCTGCGGTCATATCCAATAGTCCTGCCATATTGCGGCGTAGATCGCCGTCGGTGATTACACCGGCAAGGTAGCCATCTGTGTCAGTCACGCCAACCACGCCAAACCCCTTTTGACTGATGACCAGCAGGGTATCGCTCATGGGGGTTGTTGTTGTGACCAGCGGGATCGCATCGCCGCCGTGCATCAAATCACCGACTTTGATCAGCTTGGCGCCCAATTTGCCGCCCGGATGGATGTCGCGGAAATTCTCGGGCGTGAACGCGCGGTGTTCCATCAGCGCCACCGCTATTGCGTCGCCCAAGGCGAGCATCATCGTCGTGGATGTGGTGGGTACGACGCCCGTGCCGCAAGCCTCGTCCATCTGCGGCAATACGATTGCTACGTCTGATTGGGAAATCAAAGTGCTGGCCGCGTTGCCGGCCACGCCGATCATCGGGATATCAAACCGGCGGGTGTAGCCGACCAAATCAGCCAGTTCCGGTGTCTCGCCCGAATTGGACAGCACCAGCACGACGTCGCCGCGCGTCATCATGCCCAAATCGCCGTGCGATGCCTCGGCGGGGTGGACGAAATGCGCAGGCGTGCCTGTGCTGGCGAATGTTGCTGCGATCTTGCGTGCAATATGCCCCGATTTGCCCATGCCCGACACGATGATACGTCCTTGCGCGCCAAGCATCAGGTCCACGGCCGCCCCGAATGTCGGGCCAAGCGATGCGCCAAGTTGCGTCAGCGCGTCAGCCTCGGTCGCGATAACCCGTTTGGCCGTGGACAGGAACTTATCCGCGGACATTATGAATGCGCAAAAATATCGGTGTCGGGCCAACCGATCAGGTCAAGCCTTGCACGCATCGGGAGGAAGTCAAAGCAGGCCTGTGCTACATCGCTCCGGCCCTCGCGGGCGAGCATGACGTCAAATGCATCACGTAATTTATGCAGGTACAAAACGTCGGACGCGGCATAATCAAGTTGGGCTGCTGTCAGTTTTGCAGCGCCCCAATCGCTTTGTTGTTGGTGCTTGGAGATATCGACCCCAACCATGTCCTGCAGCAGCGTTTTCAGCCCGTGACGATCCGTGAACGTGCGTACCAGACGGGATGCGATTTTGGTGCAATACACAGGGGCCGTGGTCGCGCCAAACGCGTTCATCATTGCCGCGATATCAAAACGTCCGAAATGGAACAGTTTAAGCACATCCGGGTTTTCCAGCATGGCGACCAGATTGGGTGCTTCGGTCTGGCCAATCGCCACCTGCACCAGATGGCAGTCACCGTCGCCGCCTGACATCTGGATCAGGCATAGTCTGTCGCGGTGCGGGTTCAGCCCCATTGTTTCACAGTCAATTGCCACCACAGGCCCAAGGTCGAGCCCGTCGGGCAGATCGTTCTGATAGAGATGATTTGCCATTTGTGGCTGCCTTTTACACGTTGTCCTACCTCATGCAGATAAGCCGTGAGAGCGCATTGCGCAACACGCACGGGTCAGTGGTGGCCCAGACAGGCCAAATCGCGGCGGCATTGCATATCGATGCCTGCGCGCAGGTAGCCATGTCCGAAGGCGGCGCGCGTAGTTCTACATCGTCGTTGTGATAGGATTTGTGCCCAATCCGTCAATCGATTTGCGCACACGGGATCGCGTTTGAAAATAACTGATCGGGCGGGTACAGCATTAATGCCGCCGGTCACGCGATTGAGTCCATAAATCGGAAAATTGGTGCCCAGAAGAGGACTCGAACCTCCACGTCCATACAGACACCAGCACCTGAAGCTGGCGCGTCTACCAATTCCGCCATCTGGGCAACAGATTACGTGTGGCTCGTTTAAGTCGGGCTTGCTTGGCTGTCAACGCGATTCGCTGCTGATTTTCTGTGTTGCACCTGTCGTAGCCTCCGGCGGAGGTATTTAGGGCAAGAGGAAGGAGATGTAGCACCTTGTCTGGCGGGCCATGCGAGGGTAAACCCGTGCCAACTTTGCAAAGAGGCGTCTGACTATGACCAAGCTTGTTACAATTTTTGGCGGTTCCGGTTTTGTCGGCCGCTATATTGCCCGTCGGATGGCGAAAGAAGGCTGGCGCGTGCGCGTTGCGGTGCGAAACTATAACGAGGCGGCGTTTGTGCGCCCTTATGGTGTCGTTGGTCAGGTTGAACCGGTGTTTTGTAATATCCGCGATGATGCGTCCGTTGCCGGCGTGCTTGGTGGTGCTGATGCGGTTGTGAACTGCGTTGGTGTGCTGGCTGAGGCTGGTCGCAATACGTTTGACGCCGTTCAGGCCGAGGGTGCCGCACGGGTCGCGCGTTTGGCCGCTGCAGCCGGTATTGAGCGCATGGTTCATATCTCGGCGATTGGTGCGGATGCCGATGCGGAAAGCGCATACGCCCGTACAAAGGCTGCGGGCGAAGACGGTGTTCTGGCGCATATGCCCGATGCCGTGATCTTGCGCCCGTCCGTGATTTTTGGCGCGGAAGACGCATTCTTTAACCGCTTTGCGGGCATGTCACGGTTCGGTCCAATTCTGCCTGTTGTGGGTGCCGATACAATGTTCCAACCCGTTTATGTGGACGATGTTGCCGCGGCTGCGGTGATGGGTGTGCTTGGCCAAGCCGCGGCGGGCGTTTACGAATTGGGCGGTCCTGATACCGCGTCCTTCCGCGATCTGATGCAAAAGATGTTGGGTGTCGTGCGCCGCCGTCGCCTTATTGTGAACATTCCATTCGGGATCGCCAAGATTATGGCCTTTGGGTTCAAGGTTGCGTCCGTGTGTACGCTTGGCATCGTCAAGGCCGCGATCACCAACGACCAAATCGCGAACCTACGCGTTGATAACGTTGTTGCGGGTGATGCGCGCGGCTTTGATGCGCTGGGCATTCGCCCGACGTCAATGGCGGTTGTGTTGCCAGACTACCTGTGGCGGTTCCGCCCTTCGGGGCAATACGATGCGATCAAAGAATCTGCCAAAAACTTGCGGAATTCTTAGACTATGGACAGTACGATTATTGCTGTTCTTCTGGGTATCCTGGAGGGGCTGACGGAGTTTATTCCGGTGTCGTCGACGGGGCACCTGCTGCTTGCGGGTCATTTCCTTGGCTTCGATAGCGCGGGCAATACGTTTGAGGTCGTGATCCAGATCGGGGCTGTCATGGCGTTGGTCGTGCTGTATTTTTCGCGGCTTTGGGGTGCTGTTGCAACGGCTGGCACTGATCCCGCGTCGCGTCGGTTTATCTGGTCGATCGTGATTGCGGCGGTCCCTGCAGTTCTGTTGGGTGTGCTGATGCATGACCTTATCAAAACTGTTTTGTTCGAGACACCGATGTTGATCGCAGTGATGCTTGTTTTGGGCGGTGTGATCTTGCTTTTGGTGGACCGAATGAAGCTGGTCGAGACGCATTCCGATCCGATGCGCCTGCCGTTGAAAACCGCATTGGGTATCGGGATTTTTCAATGTTTGTCGCTGATTCCGGGCACGTCACGGTCGGGGTCGACGATTGTTGGCGCACTCTTGTTGGGCGTCAGTAAGCGGGCCGCTGCGGAGTTTTCGTTCTTTTTGTCGATCCCGATGATGTTCGGCGTGTTCGGTTATGACCTTTTGAAAAACCGTGATGTTCTGGATTTTTCCGCGTTGTCGGAAATCGCACTGGGGCTGATTGCCGCGTTTATTACCGCGTTACTGGTGGTCCGTTGGGTGCTGAATTACGTCAGCACACATGGGTATGCCTTGTTCGGTTGGTGGCGAATCGTCGTTGGCCTCATCGCAATCGCGGCGCTTTCATTGGGGTTTTGATCAACTAGGTCAAGCTGGCTGACGTATTCTTACGAGGAAACCCCGTGCTGGCTGGCGTATCCTGTGATTAAATCCTAATTAGGTCAGCTATGCTGCCTTTTCATTTCTGATTGCCCGCACTAGAACATCTTTAAGGGAATTTAAAGCGAGGGCGGGTCAATGGCTGGTCAGAAGATGTTGAAATTTACCAAAGTTGATCGTGACATGCCTGATAAGCGTGTACCGAACCTGCGTAACAAGGATTTTGACGAAATTTACGCGCAATATGCGACGGACAAGGCGGCGGAGCAGTCGAGCCGCTGTAGCCAATGTGGTGTGCCATATTGCCAGTCTCACTGCCCCTTGCATAACAACATCCCCGACTGGCTGCGCCTGACAGCCGAGGGGCGTTTGCAAGAAGCCTATGAAGTGTCCCAAGCGACCAACACATTCCCCGAGATATGCGGTCGTATTTGCCCGCAGGATCGCCTGTGCGAAGGTAACTGCGTGATTGAACAATCGGGCCACGGTACCGTGACGATTGGCGCGGTCGAGAAATATATCACCGACACCGCATTTGCCGAAGGGTGGGTCCCTGCGATCCGCCCCCATACAGAACGCGCAGAAAGTGTCGGCATTATCGGCGCCGGTCCGGGTGGCCTTGCTGCTGCGGATATGTTGCGCCGTCAGGGCGTGCAGGTCACTGTCTATGACCGCTATGATCGCGGGGGCGGATTGCTGACTTATGGCATTCCGGGGTTCAAGCTTGAAAAAGACATCGTCATGCAGCGTATGACCCAACTCGAAGACGGCGGCGTCGAGTTTGTGTTGAATTGTGACGTCGGCGAAGACCTGTCGTTTGATGCCATCCGCGGCAAACACGACGCCGTCCTGATCGCGACGGGTGTGTACAAAACGCGCGACCTTGATCTGGCGGGCAATGACGCCGAAGGCATCGTTCGCGCGATTGACTATTTGACGGCAAGCAACCGCAAATCATTCGGCGACATCGTCGAAGAGTTTGAAAATGGCGAGCTGAACGCGGCTGGCAAGCGTGTCGTGGTCATCGGCGGTGGTGACACTGCGATGGACTGTGTGCGTACCGCAATCCGCCAAGGCGCCCAGAGCGTGAAGTGCCTGTACCGTCGTGACCGTGCCAATATGCCCGGCTCGCAGCGCGAGGTTCAAAATGCCGAAGAAGAAGGCGTCGAATTCGTCTGGCTGTCTGCCCCTGCCGGGTTCGAGGGCGATGCTGTGACTGGCGTGAATGTACAGAAAATGCGCCTTGGCGCGCCCGATGCAACCGGTCGTCAAATGCCCGAACTGATCGAGGGTGCCGACTACGTCGAAGAGGCGGACATCGTGATCAAGGCGCTTGGCTTCGAGCCAGAGGATCTTCCGGCGCTTTGGGGCGTCGAAGGGCTTGAGGTGACGCGTTGGGGCACGGTCAAGGCCGCGTTCACAACAGGCGAAACCAGCCTTGAGGGTGTCTATGCCGCTGGCGATATCGTGCGCGGTGCCAGCCTTGTGGTCTGGGCGATCAAGGACGGGCGCGATGCCGCCGAGGCGATCCTTGGTTACCTCAATCAATCCGCTACCGTCGCCGCCGAATAAGCCGTTCAGACGTCAACGACCCTGACGAGGAGAACCGAAATGTCGAAACTTTTGACTGCTGCATTGCTCTTGGCACCGTGCCTTGCCTCGGCGCAATCATTCTCGGTGCCGGAAGGTTGCGAAGGGGTTTTGACCGTGCAGCAACGCGGCTGCGTCATGGTGAACGTCTGGCAATGTGATATCGATCCTGCGGGAGACAAATGGATCGCGCTGATCGGCGAGGGCGGTGTGTTTTCCGTCCAGCACGTTGACGCCGAATTCCAATGGCTAGAGGCATACAAACCATCCGGCACCGAAACGTTGGAACAGCCTGCGCCCAACCCTGCATCCTTGACCGAGCTATTCGCCAACGGCATCGACACGTGGGACTTTGTGATCAACAAGCCCGACACCGCAGAACGCAATGTCGGCTACGACGCGCTTTCGGGGCTAGAGGTCATCATCGACGACGAACCACTGTTGCAGACCGAATTCGAGGGCAAAACACTCGCGATGGACGGCACCCAAATAGATGAAGGCGCAGGTCGACAGTACGTCAGCGAAAAGCACCGCTTGTTCTTTTTCGGCGAAAGCTGGGACCCTGCCACGCCTGACACCGTCATCGATATGTCGCCCGTTGAATTCATCTATCCTGACGAGGCCGGATTTTTCGCCCAGCGCCCGAAATTTGAATGCGGCGTGATTGAATCGCAGTTTTCCGAATGAAAATAGCCGCGATCATATCAACGCTTGCGGCGCCATTGGCTGCACAGGAATTTGCCCTGCCTGTGGGATGCGAGGCATTCCTGACGGTCCAAGGCCGCGACTGCCAAGTCGACCACCATTTTCGCTGCGAGGGCGATCCAGCTGGCCACCAAAGCCGCGTCACGATGTCAGAATCAGGCCTGACCTACGTCGGCACGACCGACAGCGAAGGACAATGGATTTCCAGCCATCATGTCAGCGCGGGCTCCGTCGAAAAACTCGCGCCTAATCCGGCGGATGCCGCATCATTTTCAGAGTTGGTAGCCACCGGATCGGACACCTATGATTTCGTCACCCTGTCTGCGCAAAACGGCCCGACTGCCTATGTTGGTGGCGATACACTGACTGGTAAACAGGTCGTGATTGACGGCGTCACGCTCGACGAAACGACCTACCGCATCAGCGCACGCGATGACGAAGGAACCGAGGTTTGGGCGTCTCTGGGCCGCGAGTTTATCAGCCGCGAATTTCGTGTGTTTCTTTCTGGTGCGGGCACCGTCACGACACCAAGCGACAGCTTTGAAACTGACGGCACCCCCGTGCAATTCATCAAGCCTGGCGAGTCAGGGTTCCTGTCGATCAAGCCAAAATTTGGCTGTGGTGTCCTGATGTCGTCATTCGAGGTGACACCATGATAACGGGACACTGCATGTGCGCCGCGGTCACGGTGCAAGCGGCCAAGCTTGGGCCAGATATGAACGCGTGTCATTGCGATATGTGCCGTCGCTGGACGGGCAGCGCATTTGTCGCGGTGCATGGTGACGCCCGCGATGTCACGTTTGACGGACCTGTTAAAACCGTCGCCAGTTCCGAATGGGCGACACGTGGGTGGTGCGACAATTGCGGTACAACGCTTTTTTACCGCACACAGCACGACGGATCATATGGCATTGCCGCCGGACTGTTTGACCAGTTGGCTGGCCGCGCAATGAACATTGAATATTATGTGGATCAAAAACCGGACGGCTTTGCCTATGCCGGCGACCACAGGCGCATGACCGAGGCCGAAACATTGGCCCATTTCGGTATCTCAGAAGGAGAATAACTTTGACAACTTACGATGAAACTTGGGTCGCGGCCGAAGAGGCAAAGCGCAACTGGATGGCTGAAAACGGGCTTTATGCACATGAAGAAGAGCATTCTTCTTGTGGTGTTGGCCTTGTGGTATCTATCGACGGCACGGCGTCGCGTGATGTTGTTGAAAAGGGTATCAATGCGCTAAAAGCGATCTGGCACCGTGGTGCTGTTGATGCCGACGGCAAGACAGGTGATGGCGCGGGCATCCACGTCCAGATCCCTGTGCCGTTTTTCCGCGATCAAATCCGCCGCACAGGACACGAGCCGGATGATAAGTTGATCGCGGTTGGTCAGGTTTTCCTGCCGCGCACTGATTTTGGCGCCCAAGAACGTTGCCGTACGATTGTCGAGGCAGAAGTGCTTCGCATGGGGCACTATATTTACGGCTGGCGCCATGTGCCTGTTGATAATTCCGTGTTGGGTGACAAGGCGAACGCGACGCGTCCTGAGATTGAGCAAATCTTGATCCGCAACCAGAAAGCTATTGATGAGGAACAGTTCGAGCGCGAGCTGTATATCATCCGTCGCCGGATCGAAAAAGCAGCAGCCATGATGAACGGCTTTTACTTTTGCTCGCTGTCGTGCCGGTCGATTATCTATAAGGGCATGATGCTGGCCGAGCAGGTCGCGGAATTCTATCCGGATCTGATGGATGTGCGGTTTGAATCTGCGTTTGCGATTTACCACCAGCGCTATTCGACCAACACATTCCCGCAGTGGTCGCTTGCGCAGCCGTTTCGCATGCTGGCCCACAACGGCGAGATCAACACCCTCAAGGGCAACGTCAATTGGATGCGCTCGCACGAGATCCGCATGGCGTCTTCTGCGTTTGGCGAAAAGGCCGAAGATATCAAGCCGATCATCCCAGCGGGTGCGTCGGATTCGTCTGCATTAGACTCTGTATTCGAGGTTCTTGTTCGGGCGGGCCGCAATGCCCCCATGGCGAAAACCATGATGGTCCCAGAGGCATGGTCGCAGCAAGCCGTCGAAATGAAGAAGCCGTGGCAGGACATGTATGGCTATTGTAACGCCGTGATGGAACCTTGGGATGGACCTGCGGCCCTTGCGATGACCGATGGTCGCTGGGTGTGCGGTGGGCTTGATCGCAATGGCTTGCGCCCGCTGCGCTATGTCGTGACAGGTGACGGCCTGCTGGTCGCCGGTTCGGAGGTTGGCATGGTGCCAATCGACGAGGCGACAGTTGTTGAAAAAGGCGCGCTTGGCCCCGGTCAAATGATCGCCGTCGACATGAAAGAAGGCCGCCTGTACCACGATGAGGAGTTGAAGGACGAGCTTGCAGCGTCGCACCCGTTCGGCGATTGGGTCGAAAAAGTCGTCAACCTGTCCACCATGATGCGCGAAGTGCCAGAGACGTCTGTGTTCGAGGGTGCCGAGCTGCGCAAGCGTCAGGTTGCGGCCGGTTATTCCATCGAAGAATTGGAGCATGTTCTGGCGCCAATGGCCGAAGACGGCAAAGAAATGATTGCGTCGATGGGGGATGACACGCCAAGCGCGGTGCTGTCCAAGACCTACCGCCCGTTGTCGCACTTCTTCCGCCAGAACTTTAGCCAAGTCACGAACCCGCCAATTGACAGCCTGCGCGAAAGCCGCGTCATGAGCTTGAAGACACGGTTCGGGAACCTCAAGAACGTGCTTGACGAGGATGGATCCCAGACCGAAATCTTGCAGCTCGAAAGCCCGTTCGTGGCCAATGGCGAATTCGACAAGATGTTGGCCCACTTTGGCGCTACTGTCACAGTGATCGACTGTACATTTGCGAAGGGTTCAGGTGCCTTGCAAAAGGGGCTGGAGCGTATTCGCGCCGAGGCGGCAGATGCCGTTTCATCCGGTGCAGGCCACATCGTTTTAACGGATCAGCACCAGTCGGAAACGCAAGTCGGGATGCCAATGATTTTGGCGACCTCTGCTGTGCATTCCGGTCTGACGGCCAAGGGTCTGCGCACATTCTGCTCTATCAATGTACGGTCTGCTGAATGCGTTGATCCGCATTACTTTGCCGTGTTGATCGGCTGTGGTGCGACGACCGTAAACGCCTATCTGGCGCAAGACAGCATCGCCAACCGGATTGAGCGCGGCCTGATCGAAGGGTCGTTGCTCGAGGCGATGCGTCGCTACCGTGCAGCGGTCAACGCGGGTCTGCTCAAAATCATGTCCAAGATGGGGATTAGTGTCCTGTCGTCCTACCGCGGTGGTCTGAATTTCGAGGCTGTGGGTCTGTCGCGCGCGATGGTTGCCGAATACTTTCCGGGGATGCAGTCACGCATTTCGGGCATCGGCACCAGCGGGATCCAAACCAAGACCGAAGAGGTCCATAGCCGTGGTTGGATGGGCGAAACTGACGTGCTGCCGATGGGCGGTTTTTACAAGGCCCGCCGGTCCGGCGAAAAACACGCATGGGAAGCCCAGACCATGCATATGCTGCAAGCGGCTTGCGCCAATTCATCCTACCGGATGTGGCAGCAGTATTCCAAATCCATGCAGGCCAACCCGCCGATCCACCTGCGCGATCTGCTCGCGATCAAGCCGTTGACGACCGCTGTTCCAATCGAAGAAGTCGAGTCTATTACGGCCATTCGGAGGCGGTTTGTCACGCCTGGCATGTCGCTTGGCGCATTGTCGCCAGAGGCACACCGCACGCTTTCCATCGCGATGAACCGTATCGGCGCGAAGTCCGACAGTGGCGAAGGCGGCGAGAGCCCGGATGATTTCACACCGGATGCAAACGGCGACAACGCCAGTGCGAAGATCAAACAGGTTGCATCGGGGCGCTTTGGCGTCACCGCAGAATATCTGCTGGCATGCGAAGAATTGGAGATCAAAGTCGCGCAAGGTGCCAAGCCCGGCGAAGGTGGGCAATTGCCCGGGATGAAGGTCACCGATCTGATCGCCAAGCTGCGCCATTCGACCAAAGGCGTGACGCTGATTTCACCGCCGCCGCACCACGACATCTATTCCATCGAGGATTTGGCGCAGCTGATCTATGACCTTAAGCAGATCAACCCGCGCTGTAAGGTAACGGTCAAACTGGTGGCGTCATCCGGTGTTGGCACGATTGCCGCTGGTGTGGCCAAGGCCAAGGCGGACATCATCCTGATTTCGGGTCACAATGGTGGCACGGGCGCGTCCCCGGGCACGTCGATCAAATACGCAGGTCTGCCGTGGGAAATGGGCCTGACCGAGGCACATCAGGTTCTTGCCATGAACAACCTGCGCGAGCGGATCACGTTGCGCACGGATGGTGGTTTACGCACGGGGCGCGACATTGTCGTTGCCGCCATGCTGGGCGCCGAAGAATACGGCATCGGCACCGCTGCGTTGATCGCGATGGGCTGTATCATGGTGCGCCAGTGTCAGTCGAACACATGCCCTGTCGGGGTGTGTACGCAAGACGATGACCTGCGTGCCAAATTTACTGGCAATGCCGATAAGGTCGTGAACCTGATTACATTCTACGCCACCGAGGTCCGCGAGATTTTGGCGTCGATCGGTGCGCGGTCGCTGGACGAGGTCATTGGCCGTGCTGATCTTTTGACCCAAGTGTCACGCGGGTCGGCGCATCTGGATGACCTTGATCTGAACCCGTTGTTGATTACCGTGGACGGATCGAAATCCATCGCCTACGACCGCGACAAGCCGCGCAATGCTGTGGACGACACGCTGGATGCCCAGATCGTGCAAGACGCTGCGCGTTTCCTCAATGACGGGGAAAAGATGCAGCTTGATTACGCGGTGCAAAATACGTTGCGGACCATCGGCACACGCACATCGTCGCATATCGTCGAGAATTTCGGCATGCGCAACGACCTGCAACCTGACCATCTGACGGTAAAGTTGCGCGGATCGGCGGGCCAGTCGCTGGGTGCATTTGCTGCTCCGGGGCTAAAGCTCGAGGTGTCGGGCGACGCCAATGACTATGTTGGTAAGGGCCTTTCAGGCGGGACGATCGTTGTGCGCCCACCAATGAACAGCCCGCTAGTGGCGTCTGATAATACGATCATCGGGAATACCGTTCTATATGGTGCCACTGATGGCTATCTGTTTGCTGCGGGACGTGCTGGGGAACGGTTTGCTGTGCGCAACTCTGGTGCGACTGTGGTGATCGAGGGCTGCGGGACCAACGGGTGTGAATATACCACCGGTGGTGTGGCCGTGATCCTCGGGGCGGTTGGCGCCAACTTTGGTGCCGGTATGACTGGCGGGATGGCATATATCTATGATCCAAAAAACGAGACACCGGACCTGATCAACATGGAAACGTTGGTCACAAATCCGGTGACGGTTGATCATTGGCTGGATCAGTTGCACGGGTTGATTGTCCGACATCATGCAGAGACAGGCAGCCTGAAGGCCGCTGATATTCTTCAGCATTGGGACATCGAAAAAGCCAACTTTGTCCAAATTTGCCCTAAGGAAATGCTCGTGCATATCCCGCATCCGCTGACCAATGATGTCGCGGCAATTCCGGCAGAGTGATGCGAATGTGGCGCACCTTTTGAGAGAGTGCGCCACATTGTTGCCTTAATTCGTCCATATTCTGCAACTGCACCCTGAAAACAGGGGCATAGGGCCAAGACCCTAAAACAGAGGCAGACGAGCGAATGATCAAACTTTGTGCAATTGCGCAGGGGTCCATCTGATGGGAACCTGGAACGCAATCTATCTGGGCAATTTTGCCTCGATCGACCCCAACGAGGGCAATAACACCGCCGAAAACGCAAATGTTTTGGTCGGTGAGGTTTTTGGCGGGCCGGGTGACCCGATTTTGCAGACCGAAACCGCAGTGACGACCTATGATGGTGGCGGGTTTAACGACACACTGGATAATAACAACAATGGCGGTTCATACGACTGGATCAATGTTGATATTGGCAGTGGCGCGCAATGGTACCGCTTTGATTCCGCTGCCACGTATAACGCGACAGTTACCTACGTAGACGGCACGTCGGCCAACACGGTTGTTGTTATCTTCCAAGATACCAGCGGAAACACATTTCTTGCGCCGTCACTGTCGTCGGGCGGAAACGCGGTTCTGAATGCTGGCCCTTTGCAATCGCTGTCGCTCAATTCGGTCAGCGGGGCGACGTATTCGGGATTAGCAGACGAGCGGTCAGAAGACGTGTTCATCGCATGTTTTGCGCGCGGAACCCTCATCGAGACGCCAACAGGGCCCCAGTATATCGAAACGCTGAAAGTCGGCGATTTGGTCAATACGGCGGACGGCGGCCCCAAACCGCTTGTTTGGACCGGTGGTCGCAGCGTCGCCGCCGATAGCCACCTTGCGCCTGTCCGGTTCGAGACTGGCGCGCTGGGCAATATGCGTCCGCTGCTTGTGTCGCCGCACCACCGGATGCTGATAAGCAGTTGGGAGGCAGAGCTTCATTTTGGCCAAAAAGAGGTGCTGGTCCCGGCCAAGTCGCTGATCAACGGGTCGACCATCCGTTCAATGCCGATGGAATCCGTGTCGTATCATCACCTGCTGTTTGATCAGCACGAGGTCATCATGTCCGAGGGGATATACACCGAAAGCTTCCATCCTGGTCGTGCGCTTTTGACCCATGATCGTGATATGTACGCCGAGATGGTCGAGATCTTCCCTGAACTGGCAAAACCGGGTTTCCGCGCCCCGTTCGAGACCGCACGCCCGTGCCTGAAGTACCATGAGGCGCGTCTGCTTGCGGCTTGACCATAGCGGCCCGTCCGTGGCTTATGAGTGAATGGCAAAAGCAACACGATCCAAAAAGAAGCCCGCTAAAAAACGGGCGAAATCCCAACGCCCCCGTCCCATCCGGTTTGTGATCCGTTGGGCATTACGGGTGGGTCTGGTTGCGGTTGCCGTGGCTGCGGTTCTCACACTGCTTTTTGCTGTGATAAACCCGCCAACCAATCTTTATATGATGTCAGAGCGTGGGCGGCTTGGCCCGCTGGAGAGAGAGTGGACGCCGATTGAGGACATCGCGCCTGTGATGGCGCGCTCCGCTGTGGCTGCCGAGGATGCCAATTTTTGTTTGCATTGGGGGCTGGACGTGCGCGCGATCGAGGCTGCATTAGAGGCAGGCGGCACACGCGGTGCGTCAACGATCAGCCAACAAGTCGTGAAGAACGTGTTCCTTTGGCAAGGCCGCAGCTGGGTGCGCAAATCGGCAGAAGCGCTTTGGACGCCATTGGCGGAAATGATCTGGACAAAACGACGTATCCTTGAGCTGTATTTGAATATCGCAGAGTTTGACGAGGGCGTGTTTGGTGTGCAGGCGGCGGCGCAAAATTATTTTGGTGTAGATGCCGCTGATTTGACAGCATTGCAGTCGGCACGTCTGGCATCCGTTCTGCCTAGTCCAAAAGAACGGGATGCTGCAAACCCGACACGTTATTTGCGCAAACGTACCGCCGGAATCATGGACGGCGCGGCGACAATAGCAGCGGATGGCCGCGCGGGTTGTTTTACAGACTGATCGCCCATTGAATAGCAGCCCTGCATGCGGCATCAAAGGGGTGTCGAATTTACATGAAGTGCCCCGCTAATGAACCGTCTTTATCATTTTCCGCTGTCGCCATATTCGCGCAAGGTCCGCCTGTCGCTTGCCGAGAAAAAGATCGAAGTAGAGTTGGTCGAAGAGCGATATTGGGAACAAGACGCTGATTTTCTGCGCCGGAACCCTGCGGGTAAGGTGCCGATCCTGAAAATGGGCAATCGCACATTTGCCGATAGCACTGCGATTTGCGAATACCTTGAGGAGGCATTTCCGACGCCGTCGCTGTTGCCAAGATCTGCTGAGGACCGTCATGAGGTACGCCGTCTGGTTGCGTGGTTTGATGATAAGTTTCATGCTGAAGTCACATCAAAACTGATGGGCGAGCGTGTATTTCGTAAGATCATGGGCACGGGATACCCCGATAGTGCAAATGTGAAGGCCGGATCGAAGGCTGTGAAATACCATCTGGATTATATGGCTGCATTGCTTGACCAACGCCGCTGGCTCGCAGGGAATGAAATGTCGCTTGCTGATTTTGCAGCGGCGGCACAGTTGTCGTGTCTTGATTATATTTCAGACGTGGATTGGAACCGGTCCGAGGTCGTCAAAGACTGGTATGCCAAGATTAAATCGCGCCCGGCATTTCGGTCGCTTTTGGCTGATCAGGTGTCAGGGTTTTTGCCGCCACGCCATTATGCCGATCTTGATTTTTGATCTGACAGATCATGGGGGGCCAGCCCCCCGCCTGCGGCCCCCCCCGAGGTATTTGAGGCAAGCAGAATGGAGCTGAAGCAAGAGTTCATCGATTTTGCGACCGAAGCCGGCTTTGCCAAAGTAGGGTTTTGTAAACCTGATGCAGTGCCGGAATTGCCCGAGAGATTGGCAGCTTTTGTTGAAGAGGGTCTGCACGGACAAATGGCTTGGATGGCGGATCGGATGGCATGGCGGGCCGATCCATCTGCGCTTTGGCCTGAGGCGCGCACTGTGATCATGTTGGCAGAACCCTATACGCCAGACCATGATCCGCTAGCCGTTCTGGAGCGACCGGACCGCGCCGCGATATCAGTTTATGCCCATGGTCGCGACTATCATGATGTCGTCAAAAAGCGCCTGAAGCGGGTTGGCCGCTGGTTGATTGAGCAAGAGCCGGATGCGCAGATCAAGGTGTTTGTTGATACTGCGCCTGTGATGGAAAAACCGCTGGCGCAAGCGGCGGGTTTGGGATGGCAAGGAAAGCATACCAACCTTTTGGGGCGGGATTTAGGGTCTTGGTTTTTCCTTGGTGCGATTTTTACAACAGTCGAATTCGACACTAACAAGGCAGAAGTGAGCCATTGCGGATCATGTACGGCGTGTTTGGATATCTGCCCGACGGATGCATTTCCTGCGCCTTACCGGCTCGATCCTCGACGGTGTATTTCGTATTTAACGATCGAGCATAAAGGACCTGTCGATCTTGCGCTACGGGCAAAGATGGGCAACCGGATTTACGGATGTGATGATTGTCTGGCCGTTTGTCCTTGGAACAAGTTTGCAGTTTTGGCGCGCGACGCGAAATACGATGCGCGGGCGGATGTTTTGGCACCGCCGCTGGCAGAATTGGCAATCCTTGATGATGCAGGGTTTCGCGCTAAATTTTCTGGATCACCGATCAAGCGGATCGGGCGGGATCGATTTGTGCGAAATGTTTTGTATGCAATTGGGAATTCTGAAGACAAAGGCTTGGCGGATGTTGCGCAGCGGTTGGTCGACGATCAGGATGCCGCAGTAGCCGACGCAGCACGTTGGGCCATGTGTAGGCTAAAGGAGAACTGATTTATGATCCGATATGTATTTTGCTTGTTACCGTCACTCGTTTTTGCCGAGGTTCCACAAGGTGCGCCGAACGCCAGTTTTCAGCCGGAATTTGTAAATCAAACCCGCGCGGATGCGCTGGCGCGGACCGCCGTTAAGGTCGAGGTATTCGCCGAAGGGTTGGAGCGCCCCTGGGGGTTGGCTGCATTGGGGAACGACCAATTTCTAGTCACAGAGCGTGGCGGCGATTTGCGGCTGATCAATGCGGACGGTTCCGTTTCGCGATCGATCGAGGGTATCGCGGAAATTTGGGATGAAGGTCAGGGCGGGTTGCTGGATGTGGCTGTGTCGCCTGATTTCAACACTGACCGGTTGATTTTCTGGACCTATGCCAAGCCTGTGCGGGGCGGGGGTGTAACAGCGGCAGCGCGCGGTCGTTTGGGCCTCGATGGGCGATTGACCGATATCCAAGAGATTTTTGTGCAGACGGATGCGTCACGCAACGGGCGCCATTTTGGCAGCCGGATCGTACCTGCGAACGATGGCACGGTTTGGATCACGACGGGCGATCGCGGTGCAGGGGATGCGGGCACGTTGGTCCAGAATGATGCATCGACCCACGGCAAGGTTATCCGCATGACCTATGACGGTGCGGTGCCCGCGAACCAAAACGGGATCATCTGGTCCAAAGGGCATCGCAACATGCAAGGGGCTGCGGTGCGCAACGGTGTGCTTTGGACGATTGAACACGGACCGCGCGGTGGTGATGAATTGAACCAACCAAAACAGGGCGGCAATTATGGCTGGCCGCTGGTGTCATACGGTGTGAATTATGACGGCAGCCCTGTGGGCACGGGTGCAGCCACATCGGATGGTTTGGACCATCCGGTGTATTACTGGGATCCGGTAATAGCGCCTTCTGGTGCGGATTTTTATGACGGAAGCTATGCGTCATGGCGCGGGGACCTGCTGGTTGGATCCCTGAACCCCGGCGGTCTGGTCCGCCTGAAATTTTCGGATGGACAGGTTGTCGGTGAAGAACGACTGCTGCCCGATGTAGGCCGTGTGCGCGACGTGGCGCAGGGCGGCAACGGGTCGATCATGGTGATCGTTGATAGTGGCGAAGTCCTGCGCGTGACCCCACAATAGGAGCGTGCCATGCAACCGTTTCGCGGCATCGTTTTCAAAGTGTTCTCGGTTTGCTTGTTCATGGGAATGGCGAGCCTTGTGAAGGCTGCGTCTGCTGACGTGCCTCCAGGCCAAGCGGTGTTTTTCCGGTCGTTCTTTGCCCTGCCGATTATCCTTGGCTGGCTTGCGCTGCGCGGCGAGCTACGGAACGGATGGAAAACTGCAAACCCCGTTGGCCATTTCTGGCGCGGGTTGATCGGGACCAGTGCAATGGGGCTTGGTTTCACCGGATTGGGGTTGTTGCCATTGCCCGAAGTCACGGCAATTGGTTACGCCGCCCCCTTGTTGGTGGTCGTATTCGCTTCGATGTTTCTGGGCGAACAGGTCGGTGTGTACCGCTTGTCAGCCGTGGGGCTCGGCATGATCGGTGTGTTGATCGTGCTGTCGCCTCGGTTGTCCATTGGCGCGGGCTTGACCACAGGCGAAACATTGGGCGCGGTTGTTGTGCTGATGGGGGCGGTGTTCGCGGCATTGGCCCAAGTGTTCGTGCGCAGGTTGGTCCGGACAGAAGGCACCGCTGCGATCGTGTTTTGGTTCACGGTCACGTCGTCGCTGCTGGCGCTTTGCACGATCCCGTGGGGTTGGGCAATGCCGTCGCTTGCCGCCGCGATGATGTTGATCATGGCGGGGCTACTTGGCGGGGTCGGGCAAATTTTGCTCACCTCTAGCTACCGATATGCGGATGCGTCGCTGGTCGCACCGTTCGATTACACGTCGATGATCCTTGCGCTGATTATCGGGTATTTCATATTCGACGAGGTGCCGACGGGGACCATGTTGATGGGAGCGTCAATCGTCATTGCAGCGGGCGTGCTGATCATTTGGCGCGAGCGGACGCTTGGATTACAACGTGCGCAACAGCGCAAGGCGATGGGGCATCTGGGCGGGAAGTAGAGCTAGTTCCATGACATATCAAACTGAACTAACGCGACAATAATCGGGGTCACGATTAGCATCGCACACGAGAAACCGCATCAACTTTTGCAAAAACCGGAAGGCTTCGTCGGTGACCCAAGCATCTGCAAAAATATTTCCATCTCGGAACGTCCCAACAGCGGTGTCTCTTGGATGAATTTGTCGATGTGATTGTGGAAAAGGGGCGCCGCTAAGCGCCCCGTCTTTTTACTTACGGACCAGCTTTTCGTAGTCGGAGGCCATTTCTTGCGCCAGCGCGCCGACCTCGAAATTGTAGTCGCCGATTTGGCCGACGGGTGTGACTTCGGCGGCGGAACCTGTGAGCCAGCATTGCTCGAAGCTTTCGAGTTCTTCGGGCATGATGTGCCGCTCAACCACGTTGATCCCTTTTTCCTGCAACATCGTGATGACCGTTTGACGGGTCAGCCCGTTCAGGAATGCGTCGGGTGTTGGTGTGTGCACTTCGCCATCTTTGACAAAGAACATGTTGGCGCCCGTCGCCTCGGCCACATAACCGCGGTAATCGAACATCAGCGCGTCAGAGCAGCCTTTGGCCTCGGCCGCATGCTTGGACAGGGTCGCGATCATGTAAAGGCCCGCTGCCTTGGCTTGGGATGGTGCGCATTCGGGTGATGGGCGTTTCCATTTCGCGATATCAAGCTTTGCGCCTTTGGTTTTGGCGTCGCCGTAATAGGCGCCCCATTCCCAGACGGCCACCGCAAGGTGAACAGGGTTTTTCGCGGCAGCGACACCCATATCTTCGCCAGACCCACGCCAGGCAACAGGGCGGACATAGGCGTCCTTAAGGCCATTGGCATCTAGTGCTGCTTGTTTGGCGGCTTCGATTTCTTCGACGGTGTAAGGGATCTCAAAATCGAGGTGCTTCGCCGATGCGATCAGCCGCTCAGAGTGTTTGCGGTTGAGAAAGATGTTGCCGCCATAGCAACGCTCGCCCTCGAACACAGAAGAGGCATAGTGCATGGCATGTGTCAGGACGTGCACATTGGCATCGCGCCATTCCACAAGCTTGCCATCCATCCAGATTTTTCCATCGCGGTCGTCATATGCACCAGCCATTGCAGCCTCCCCTTGGTTTTGCACAAATTACGTAGTAAGGTCCGTTTCGGACATAATATTACGCAAATTCTGACAATCGATACCGAGTCAGTCTTGGAATGTCAACAAAGCTGACGTATTGTTGCGGTAACTTTTCATGAGGGAACTTGACCATGCCGCAAGGTGGTGCATCACAAAACCTGCTGTTTTTGACGGACGCGCAGGTGCGCAAGGGGATCGAGGCAATGTTTTTCGCATATCGCGGATTTACGGCTGACCCCGACCGCATCCTGTCGACCAAGGCGTACGGGCGGGCGCATCATCGTGCAGTACATTTTATCCACCGCAGTCCGGGAACAACGGTGAATAATTTGCTGAACATTCTGGGTGTTACCAAACAATCGCTTAATCGTGTCTTGCGGACCTTGATTGCCGACGGTTTGGTGTCGTCTACTGTTGGCAAGGCAGATAAGCGTGAACGGCACCTGCATCTGACAAAGGCAGGAACCGCGCTGGAGCGTGAATTGTCGGATGCGCAGTGCGACCGGATGCGCCGTGCATATCGCAGCGCGGGGCCAGAGGCAGTTGCAGGGTTTCGCGAGGTCCTTGAGGCCATGATGGATGAAGACATGCGCCACCATTTCGTGGCCATAAAGGATAGGACGGACTGATGGCGGATGATGCACACCTGTTGATTGTCGATGACGACGAGCGCATTCGCGGTCTGTTGCAGAAATTCCTGATGCGGTCGGGGTTCCTTGTGTCCACGGCGCGTGACGCAGCACATGCACGGCGGATTCTATCGGGACTTGAATTCGACTTGATCGTGCTGGATGTCATGATGCCGGGCGAAGACGGCATGACGTTGTGCCGCGATCTGCGCAAAACGATCACCACGCCGATTATGTTGCTGACGGCCAAGGGGGAGACGGGCGACCGGATTGCGGGCCTCGAGGCGGGCGCCGATGACTATCTGGCCAAGCCGTTCGAGCCCAAGGAATTGCTGCTGCGGATCAACGCGATATTGCGCCGTGTGCCCATGGCGGAGCCAGCGGTTGTTGCACCCAAGGTCTTGAACCTTGGTCCGGTCCGTTATGACATTGAACGTGGCGAGATGTGGCAAGACGATGCCCAGGTTCGCCTTACCGCGACCGAAGGGCAATTGATGCGGATTTTTTCCAGTCAACCGTCAGTGCCTGTAAGCCGTGCCAAACTGGTTGAGGAATTGTCGCGGTCCGGCAGTCAAACCCAAGAGCGCGCGGTGGACGTACAAATTACGCGATTGCGCCGTAAGATCGAGGTGGACCCAAAGCAGCCACGCTACCTTCAGACGGTACGCGGCGAGGGCTATATGTTAGCCCCCGACACCGGATCAGCCTAAAATATTCTGGCCGTTGGCAAGGCTATTTCCAAACCAAAGAGGTAAGATATGCGGACCGTACTTGTGACCCACGATGCATGTTTTGATCATGTGACACCACCGGGCCATCCAGAGCAGGTGGCGCGACTGGATGCCGTTCTTGGCGCGCTCAAGGGGATGGAACTGCACCGTGTCGCCGCCCCGATGGGTGCCGAGGATGATATCCTGCGTGCGCACCCCAAGGCGCATATCACCGCCATTCGCGATGCGGCCCCCGATGAGGGGTGGCGGTCACTTGATGCCGATACGCATATGTCCGTCGGCACGCTGGAGGCTGCGTTTCGCGGTGTGGGCGGTGTCGTCCGCGCCGTCGATATGGTGCTGGGCGGCGAGGCGCCAAATGCGTTTGTCGCCATGCGCCCGCCCGGTCATCACGCCGAGCGCGAGACGCCGATGGGGTTCTGTTTTTTCGGCAATGTTGCGATTGCGGCCAAACATGCGTTGGACCATCACGGATTGGACCGTGTGGCCATCGTGGATTTTGATGTGCACCACGGCAACGGCACCCAAGATTTGGTCGAAGACGACGCGCGCATATTGTTTTGTTCGACGCATCAGATGCCGCTTTATCCTGGAACGGGTGCTGCGCATGAAACGGGTGTTGGCAATATTCTGAATTGCCCGCTGCCAGATGGCGCCGGATCAAAGGCATTCCGCGATGTGATGGACCGCGTGGTGCTGCCGCGTATTGATGCGTTTTCCCCTCAACTTCTGATCATTTCAGCCGGATTTGATGCACATGCAGATGATCCATTGGCGGGGATGAATCTGGTCGAGGATGATTTCGCCTGGATCACGCAGCAGCTTTGTGATTTGGCGGATCGTCATTGCGAAGGGCGGGTGGTATCGAGCCTTGAGGGCGGGTATGACTTGCCTGCATTGGGCGAGTCTGCTGCGGCCCATGTGAACGTGTTAAGGGAGAGAGCCGATGGCTGATGATGTAAACGAAATGAGCTTTGAGCAGGCGATTGCCGCGTTGGAGCAGGTCGTGGGCCAGTTGGAACGTGGCGATGTGGCGCTGGACGAAAGTATCGCGCTTTATGAACGTGGTGCAGAACTGCGCGCGCGTTGTCAGGCGGAATTGAAGCGGGCCGAAGAAAAGGTCGCGAAACTGACGCTGGATGCCGATGGCAATGCCGCCGGAACCGCGCCTCTTGATGGTTAAAGAACGGGCCATTTCAGGAATTTTGGATATGGAACGCAAACCTCTGGTTGATGCGCTTGAATCTGCGGGGTTGGCCGCTGACGCAACTGTGGCGCAAGCGCTGGCCGGATTAAGCGGACCCATGCCCGAGGCGATGCGCTATGCCGTATCTGGTGGCAAGGCTTTGCGCGCGTTTCTGGTCATGGAAGGTGCGCGACTGCACGGCTTTAGCGGTGGTCAATCGGCCCCTGCCGCCGCCGCGATCGAGGCGCTGCATGCCTATTCGTTGGTCCACGATGATCTGCCATGTATGGACGACGATGACCTGCGTCGCGGCCAGCCTACGGTGCATAAAAAATGGGACGAGGCGACCGCCGTGCTTGCGGGTGACGCGCTACAGACGCTTGCGTTCGAATTGGTCGCGCAAACCGTCTGCCCTGTTTCTGCGCGCCTGACACTGGTGACGACGCTTGCACAAGCTGCGGGAATGCGTGGCATGGTTGGCGGGCAAGCGATGGATATCGCGGCGGAAACTGCCGATGTGCCGTTAACGCTTGATCAGATTATGACCCTGCAAAAGGGCAAAACCGGCGCGCTGATTTCATGGTCTGCGATGGTTGGTCCGCGTATGGCGGGCAAGGCGGATGATCCGCTGCAAACCTATGGCGATTGCCTCGGGCTCGCGTTTCAGATCGCTGATGACGTGCTCGATATCGAGGGTGACGCCGCCGAGGTTGGCAAGGCGGTGGGCAAGGATGCCGCCGCTGGCAAGGCGACGTTTGTATCGCTGCTCGGACTTGAGGGCGCGAAAACCCGCGCGGCACAATTGGTCGCAGAGGCATGTGACGCATTATCGGGCTATGGTGACGACGCCGAAACGTTGAAAGACGCGGCACGCTTTGTTATCGCCCGCCGGAAATAGAAGGCCTGACATGACCGATCCCATCACCCCGATCCTCGATACGGTGCAATCACCAGCGGATATGAAAACGCTGACAGACGCACAATTGCGCCAGCTTGCCGATGAGGTCCGCGCAGAGACGGTGTCTGCTGTGTCTGTCACTGGCGGACATCTGGGCGCAGGGCTTGGCGTGGTGGAAATGACCGTCGCGCTGCATGCTGTGTTTGATGCACCCAAGGATAAAATCATCTGGGACGTGTCCCACCAATGTTACCCGCATAAAATCCTGACAGGTCGTCGCGACCGTATCCGCACCTTGCGCATGAAGGACGGGTTGTCGGGTTTCACCAAAAGATCCGAAAGCGTCTATGACCCCTTCGGTGCGGCCCATTCCAGCACGTCGATTTCTGCGGCGCTGGGCTTTGCGGTCGCGCGCGATCTGGGTGGCGACAGCGGCGACGCGATTGCGATTATCGGTGACGGTTCGCTATCGGCAGGTATGGCCTATGAGGCGATGAACAATGCGGGCCATTTGGGCAAGCGCCTGATCGTGATCCTGAACGACAACGAGATGTCGATCGCGCCGCCCGTTGGCGCAATGTCGTCCTACCTGAGCCGCCTCTATGCAGGTGAGCCGTTCCAAGAGCTGAAGGCCGCCGCCAAAGGGGCTGTGTCCTTGCTGCCCGAACCCTTCCGCGAGGGGGCCAAGCGCGCCAAGGATATGGTCAAGCATATGACCGTAGGCGGCACCTTGTTCGAGGAGCTGGGCTTCTCTTACGTTGGTCCGATTGACGGCCATGACATGGATCAATTGCTCCAAGTCCTGCGCACCGTAAAGGACCGTGCGACTGGCCCGATCCTGATCCACGCGATCACGAAAAAGGGCAAAGGGTTCGGCCCCGCAGAGGCCGCGCGCGATCGTGGTCATGCGACCGGAAAATTCGACGTGATAACCGGCGAGCAGCAAAAAGCACCGTCAAACGCCCCGTCATATACATCTGTGTTCGCTGATAGCCTGCTGAAACACGCGGCCTCTGATCCCAAAATTTGCGCTGTCACTGCAGCCATGCCCGATGGTACGGGCCTGAACAAATTCATGGAACGCTACGCCAGTCGGTGTTTTGACGTTGGCATTGCCGAACAGCACGCTGTCACGTTTAGTGCGGGCCTTGCCGCTGGTGGAATGCGTCCGTTCTGCGCCCTATATTCGACGTTCCTTCAACGCGGTTACGACCAAATTGTGCATGACGTCGCCATCCAGCGACTGCCTGTCCGTTTTGCCATTGATCGTGCCGGATTGGTCGGTGCGGCTGGTGCCACACATGCGGGGTCATTCGACGTGGCCTTCCTCGCGAACCTACCTGGTTTTGTCGTCATGGCCGCAGCCGACGAGGCAGAGCTGGTGCGCATGGTCGCCACCGCCGCCGCCTATGACGACGGTCCAATCGCGTTCCGTTTTCCACGCGGCGAGGGTGTGGGGGTTGAGATGCCTGGCGACCCCGAACTGCTAGAAATCGGCAAAGGTCGCCTGATCAAGGACGGCGCGCGCGTCGCTATCTTGTCTTTCGGCACCCGCCTCCAAGAGGTCGAGGCCGCATGCGAAACATTGTCCGCGAAAGGTATCACGCCGACTATCGCTGACGCCCGCTTTGCCAAGCCCCTTGATCGCGCAATGATCCTTAAACTTGCCGCTGATCACGAGGCGCTCATTTGCGTCGAAGAAGGTGCCGTTGGTGGTTTCGGGTCTCATGTCGCCCAACTTTTGGCAGACGAGGGCGTCTTTGACCACGGCCTGAAATTCCGTTCAATGGTGTTGCCTGACACATTCATAGATCAATCCAGCCCACGCGATATGTACGCTTCGGCTGGCCTCAATGCCGAAGACATCGCAGCAAAGGTGCTGGATGTCCTCGGCATCGCCTCAATCGAAAAACGGGCCTGACCTCATCCATTTGCCGCAAATACCTCGGGGTCCGGGGCTGGCCCCGGCGGTCGGCGCGCATCGCGCGTCGATCCCAAGCTACTTATAAGTCTCGCGACGGTCTCCGAAATCGCGGACACGTTTGCGCCACGCCTTATAGCTGCCTGATCGCAAATTGTCGCGCATCAGTGCCTTCACCTGCTTCTCCGCAAGCCCGTATTCACGCTCGATATCGCGAAAGCTGACGTGATCAGACAATGCCATCTCGATCACGGCGCTGACATGTGCGGGGGGTAAATCTGCTGGCTTCAACTACTTCCCGGCCTCTTCCAACCGCGCCTCAATCGCGTCGAGCTTGGCCATAACTTCATCGCGGTACGCATCAGTCGCGGCCACATCTTCTTCGTGGTGCGCGTCTTGCATGGAGTTAACGATTAGACCAACCAACAAGTTTACCACGGCGAATGTCGTGACCATGATAAACGGCACAAAGAATGCCCATGCATATGGATAGACCTCCATCACCGGACGCACGATGCCCATTGACCAGCTTTCCAGCGTCATGATCTGGAACAATGAATATCCTGACCGTCCAAGTGTGCCGAACCAGTCGGGGAATGACGGACCAAATAGTTTCGTCGTCATCACCGCCCCGATATAGAAAATGATCCCCATCAGCAGGAATACCGACCCCATTCCAGGAAGAGCCGTGATAAAGCCTTCGACAACGCGGCGCAGTGACGGTGCAACCGAGATGACCCGCAGCACGCGCAAAATGCGCAACGCCCGCAACACCGAGAACCCCTGCGCGCCAGGCACCAATGCAATGCCCACGATAATGAAATCAAAGATGTTCCAGCCATTGCGGAAAAACCGATGACCTTGGGCAAAGAGCTTTGCTGCAATCTCGGCGGTAAAAATCGCGAGACAAGCGGCATCAAGCGCAAGGATGATTGGTCCGAAATTCGTCATCAAAGTCGACGAGGTTTCCATCCCGAGCAGCACGGCATTCAGGATAATGACCGCAACGATGAACCGTCCAATGGCTGGACGATCTAGGAAATCGGAAATACTTTGACGGATCGACATGCGTTGGGGCCTTATGCTTGTTTCATTCCATATGGGGCGTAGGGCGTTTGGTGGCAAGCGACGCGGCGTTAAACTTGCGCCAAATCGCCCATCCGCGCAGGGTCTGCCAAAGGGAGACAACCGCATGACAGGCGACGCACGCATCTTTCGCTGGACCGTATTTTTACTCGCGGCTGGATACTGCTTGCGGACATTGATGTTCAGCTCGTTTGAACATTTCGGCGGACCATTTCGGTATCTGACGATCTGGGCCCTTTTCATGTCGTTCTTTGCCGCCAGTCGCATGATGGCCTTGACCGAAGGACGCAGCACCCGTCGTTGGGACGGGTTTGTGGGTGCCACGGCTGTGATCAACGCCATGGTTGTCTTCTTGTATTGGCGCTTGTTTTTCGCAGACCCGACATCCGTGTCACGTGACGGTGAGTTGGGTCCACTTTACCTCGAACTTTACCTGCACGCGCTTGGCCCTTTGCTTCAATGGATTGATGCGATTTTTATCCATCGCAGTTTTCGCAGGCTTGGTCCGTCGCTGGCGTGGCTGTTCGGCGTCATTGGGGCCTATGTTGCGTGGTGTGAATTGGTGTTGATGCCGGTCAACGACACACCGGTTGGCACGGTGACGACCGGGCTGCCCTATCCGTTTTTGAACAATCTGGAATGGGCAGGTCGCTCCGTTTTCTACGGGTCCAACTTTGCCATCGCGATTGCGCTGCTATTTGTATTCGCTGCGGTCGCTTGGGTTATCCGCCGCCTAATTCGTGCGCCAGCAACGCCTTAAGCCCTGATTTATAATCTGGATACAAAAGCTCCACGCCGAGCGCGTTCTTGATGCGGTCGTTGCGTACTTTTTTACTTTCGGCGTAAAAACTGCGGGCCATTGGCGTCATCTCGGCAGTCTCGAAGTCCTCTGCGGGAGGCAGCGGCAATCCAAGTAATTCGGCCGCATATCCGATCACGTCTTCGGGTGGGGCAGGGTCATTGTCGCAGACATTATAGGCGGCGCCAGCATCAGGTGCATTTATGGATGCGGCAAGGATGCGGGCAATATCGGCGACGTGGGTCCGGCTGAAAACTTGGCCCTGTTTGATGATACGTCGTGCGGTGCCCGCACGTACCTTGGCGAATGGTCCGCGGCCGGGTCCGTAAATTCCTGCAAGCCTGAAGATGTGCAATGGCAAATCGGGGATGGCGGCCCATGCGGTTTCTGCTTGCACCCGCGCGATGCCGCGTTTGGTGGCGGGCGTCAGCGGCGTATTTTCGTCGACCCAATCACCATTGTGATCGCCGTAAACACCCGTGGTCGACAGATAACCGACCCATTCAAATTGCCCCGCGCGTGCTGCGATTTCGTCGTGGAGCGCTGCCAGCACCGGATCGCCCGCGTCATCAGGGGCCGCCGAGATCAGCAGATGCGTCGCGCTGTTGAGCGCAGGGATCATATCGGCGCCAGGCCAAGTGCGCGGCTCCACCCCTTGGGCCATCATGCGCGCAGCCTTGTCTTCGTTGCGGGTCGTGCCAATGACCCGCCAGTCCTGAGGAACCAAGATCTGCGCAAGTGCAGATGCGCAATAGCCGTGGCCAAATGAAAGCAATGTCTTTGTCATGGCCAATCTGTGCGCCAAGACTTGTCCAGATGCAAGTCTGTGTTAGCGTAACGTCATGGCCAATGATGAGACCCTTGAGGATGCATATGCGATGACGTCGCTGGACGAGGTCAAAGCGCTTTATCGTGACTGGGCATTTTCATATGATGCCGGCTTTGGCGATGCGCAGGGGTATCAACTCCCCCGGCTTGTGGCCCAAGCGTATCTGGCCGCTGGCGGGCATAGCGCGGTTCTGGATGTCGGGGCTGGCACAGGGCTGGTTGCGGATCATCTGGTTGGCGCGGGGCTTGATACCATCGACGCGCTGGATGTGTCCGACGAGATGCTCGCCGTCGCCAAAATGAAAGACATCTACCGCGATTTGTACAACCGTGATGTGACACAAAGCCTTGATTTGCCAGCCTACGACGGCGTGGTCAGCGCCGGAACATTTACGCTTGGCCACGTGGGTCCGTCCGCGATTGTCAACCTGCTGGAGGTGACAAAATCAGGCGCGGTCTTTGTCATTTCCGTGAACGCCGCGCATTACGAAACCGCAGGGTTTGCTGCACAGATGGATATGTTGGGCACCCAAATTGAGGGTCTAACACTGACCGATGTGCGAATTTACGACGACCGGTCGGATGCTGCACATCGCTATGACATGGCCCGTTTGTTGGTGTTCAAAAAGGCCTAGCGCCCCTTCCAGACGGGATCACGTTTTTCGGCAAACGCACGCGCGCCTTCTGCCTGATCGTCAGAGGCATAGAGCACATCGACCGTCGCAAGCTGACGTCCGGTGATGCGGTTCATCGCGTCTTGGAATTTGCTGTCTTCGGCGTCGCGCACGATATCCTTGATTGCAGCATTCACCAGTGGCGGGCCGGATGCGATCAGGCGGGCCATATCCCACGCGGCTGCTTCTAGGTCGCCTGCGGGATAGGCATGATTGATCAGACCCCACGCCAGTGCCTCGGTTGTGTCGAACCAGCGCCCTGTCAGCAATAGCTCCATCGCGATGTGATAGGGGATGCGTTTGGGCAATTTGACCGATGCCGCATCAGCGACCGTGCCGGACCGGATTTCCGGCAAGGCAAATGTCGCGTGATCCGCTGCCAGAATGATGTCGGCTGATAACGCCAGCTCCAGTCCGCCACCGCAGGCTATTCCATTGACGGCTGCGATGACAGGCTTGTTGAGGTCGCGTAACTCTTGCAATCCGCCGAACCCGCCGACGCCATAGTCGCCATCAACCGCATCACCGTCATTGGCCGCCTTCAGGTCCCAACCAGGACAAAAGAATTTGTCTCCGGCGCCAGTGATGATCGCCACACGCAGGTCGGGGTCATCACGGAACGCGGCAAATGTTTCGCCCATGATCCGGCTCGTCGCAAGATCAATTGCATTGGCTTTTGGCCGGTCGAGGGTCACATGCAATATGGCACTGTCGCGTTTGGTTCTGATCGGGCTTGTCATTGGCTCGTCCTTATCAATGCATCCGCTGCGATTGCGTCTGATGCTGTGCAAATCAGGGGGTTAATCTCAACTTCTTGCAGGTGGTCTGCATTGGCAAGCACATAGTCTTGCACAGCCATTATCGCGGCCGTGATTGCGTCTATGTTCGCGGCGGGCGCGCCGCGATATCCCATAAGTACCTTGTGGATTTTTAGCTTGCCGAGTGCCTGTCTCACGGCTTGGGCGCTACTGGGGATAAGCAGGGATCGGCCGTCCTGGAGCAGCTCAGTCAACGTGCCGCCCGCGCCGATGGTCAAAACGAACCCGTGCGCGGCGTCCTTGACCACGCCAATCAAAATCTCGGCAATAGTGCCGGTGATCATTTCTTCGACCAAGAATGTGTCGGTTGGCATGGCAGATGCGGCACGTTTGACAGCAGCATGATCCGGCAGGTTTAATGCGACTGCGCCTGCCTCGGTCTTATGCGCGATACCCGCGCCTTTGAGTGCGACGGGGAATGGCATAGCCGACAGGTCGAGGGTCGCGATGTCCGAGGTCGTGCACGACTGCGGCACGCGCAGGCCGAAAGGCACAAGCGCATCCTTCGCTTGTGCCTCTGTCATTGTGGTCCCGACCTGCGCAGGCGGGGCTGGCAACACGTCGAGGTCAAGGTCGGTTGCCGGCAATGCAACAGCCGCTTGGGTCGCAAACATCGCCTCGCGTAATCCCGATAGCGGGACAACACCACCGGCCATCAAGGTAGTCGCAATATGCTCTGGCAACAGTTCAGGCAAGGTTGCGACGACCGCGACATTGCCGCCTGTATTGGCGCGGGTGGCGAGGGCAGCATCAACCGCGCAATCCCAATCAACGGGGTCGCACCTGTCGCCTCGCGGAAAGTCGATAATCAGCATGGTGAGTGCCAAATCAGGGTCTATCATGGCGGAAAACGCTGCTGTCATCGCCTTCGTGTCGCGCCAAATATAGGTATGATAGTCCAGTGGATTGGCCAATGCGACCCGTGGACCGAGGGCCGCAAACAAGCGATTATGTTGTGTGGCATTCAACGGAGCGAATGTCAGCTTGGTGCCATGTGCCAAATCGGCGGCAAGAGATGCCTCGCCACCCGAGCAGCTGATGCTTGCGATTTTGCCGGTCTGAAGCGGGCCGGTGACATGCAGGATCTTCAACGTCTCAAGGAGCGTCGTGAGGTCATCAACCCGTGCAATTCCAAGCCGCGAAAGGAATGCGGCCGCGCCTGCGTCACCGCCCGCAAGGGATGCAGTGTGCGAAACGGTTGCCGCCTGTGCTTGTTCGGATTTACCGACCTTCAACGCCACCAACGGGATGTTCTTGGCGCGTGCTGTGCGTGCAAGGGTCTGCCACTTTGCAAGGTCGCCAAACCCTTCGATATGCAACCCTATGGCGGTTACACGAGGGTCATCCAGCAGCCCGAGGGCGATGTCGGCCTGTGTCATTTGGGCTTGGTTCCCGCAAGTCACGACATAGCCGATGGGCAAGCCGCGCGATTGCATCGTAAGATTGATCGCGATGTTTGACGATTGGGTCAAAATAGCGACGCCTTTTTCAACAGGAATGCACCCATGTTGATCAGGCCAAAGCAGCGCGCCATCAAGGTTGTTGATCATACCATAGCAATTGGGTCCAAGGATCGGCATATCGCCTGCTGCCGCCAAAAGCGCATCGTGACGCGATTGCCCGTCGTCGACCTCGGCAAAGCCGGAGGCGAAACACACCGCACCACCAGCGCCCGTTTGCGAAAGCTGGGCCACGATTTCGATGGTCGCGTCCCTGTTTATCCCGATGAATGTGGCATCGGGTGCATCCGGCAGGTCGGCGATGCGGGAATAGACCTGACAACCAAGCATCGACCCGCCTTTTGGGTGCACTGGCCAGATGTCGCCAGCGAATTGTGACTTTTGAAGCTGTTCAAGGACAAGCCTGCACCACGCACCGCCACCAACGATAGCGATCGAAGTCGGACGCAGCAGGCGGGATAAATCAGCTGTCATGTCGGCGTCTTTTGCCATTGCCCGAACCTCCGGGGGGAATAGTCGATATGATTGGTATCATGTCCTGCTCATCGTGTTTGGTTTCAAATACTTTTGGCGAAAGTATCAAAATCATGCGCCAAGCGGGCGAAGAAGATCGCGGCTGATGATGTGGCGCTGGATTTCTGATGTCCCATCCCAAATGCGTTCAACGCGTGCGTCGCGCCAGAATCGTTCGAGCGGGTAGTCATCCATGAGACCCATGCCACCGTGAACTTGGATCGCGGCGTCAGTCACGCGGGCAAGCATTTCGGATGCATAAAGTTTCGCGCTCGCGATTTCACGGTTCGCGGGGATGCCCTTATCGAGCCGGTCGGCAGCAGCAAGCGTCAACAAGTCGGCCGCATCAATTTCGGTGATCATATCGGCGAGCTGGAAACTGACGCCTTGGAATTTTCCAATCGGCTGACCGAACTGTTCGCGGTCGGCGGCGTATTGCAGGGCGTAATCAAATGCACGGCGCGCGCGACCCACACACATAGTCGCAACAGTGATGCGCGTGGCATAAAGCCAGTCGTTCATCACCGCAAAGCCGCCGTCGACTTCGCCCAGAACCTGCGCATCAGGCAGACGGCAGTCGTCAAATTCCAAGATCATGTTTTTATAACCGCGGTGACTGACAGATTTATATCCGTCGCGGATCGTAAAACCGGGCGTACCGCGGTCCACAAGGAATGTTGTGATCCGTTTTTTCGGCCCGCGCGGCGTATCGTCTTCGCCCGTGGCCACAAAGACAATGAAAAAGTCGGCGTGTTCGGCGCCTGAAATGAAATGCTTTGTCCCGTTCAGAACCCAATCACCGCCGTCGCGCACGGCGCTGCATTTCATGCCACGCACGTCGGATCCGGCGCCCGGTTCTGTCATGGCCAGCGCATCCATACGCTCGCCGCGCACGGCTGGCATCAGGTAGCGGTCGATCTGTTCGTCCTTGCAAGCCATCAGAATGTTTTGCGGGCGGCCAAAGAAGTGATTGAGCGCCATTGATCCGCGCCCCAATTCCCGCTCCACAACCGCGAAATCGACGTGGGACAGCCCAGCGCAGCCGACGGATTCTGGGAAATTACAGGCATAAAACCCCAGATCGAGGGTCTTTTGCTTGATCTCTTGCGCGATCTCGGCGGGGACTTCGCCGGTTTGTTCCACGAGGGCTTCGTGCGGATAGATTTCTTTTTCGACGAAATCGCGCACTGTGTCTGCGATCATTTGGGATTCGTCTGAGAGACCGTAGATCATTGATCGTCCTTTAGCGTTTGCGTGGCCGGATAGCGGATTTGCCCGCATCAGTGCCGTCATGGAATGAGCCGAAAAGTTTGTCCCACGGGACATCAAGGTTGCCGTAGTTGCATTCAAAATATCGGTGGTGGATTTGGTGATGAAAATTGCCCAGATGCACGCGCTTTTTGTTACGGAACAGCAGGCCTTCGAACCCTGTGTGGGACGTGACCGCCAGCAAGGCATAGAACATCAGATGAAAGATTAGATGCACAGGGTGGGTGGCCACGGCAAAGTGGATTATCGCGGTCCCGAAATAGAACATATGTTCGACCGGATGCATCGACAGCCCCGACCATGGTCCGATGTCGGTGTTGCGGTGATGCAGGGCGTGAAACCGGTACATTGGACCGGTGTGCAGTAACCTGTGCATCCAGTAGAAATAGAAGCTTTCCCAAACGGGGATCAAAAAGAACACGGCGACGAACCAAACGGGGTTGCTGCCCCATGTGATTGTCGGCGCGTATCCGTTGGCCATGGACCACCAGACCAGCACCTCGAAGGCAGACCAGATCGTGACACCGCTGGCGATTGACCAAAACATGTTGTCCAAAAGCTGGCTTTTCATCGTGAACATACGCCCGTTTCGGGGGAACGGGCGCGGGTCGTACTTGAGGTCGGTGTCTTGCACGGCATATTTGTGAAACCACAGGTGCAGGCATCCCGCGACAAGGCACAGCAACACGAGGTTGCGCACAAATACGAGACTAATCCAGCCCAATGCGAGCGTTTGTGCCTGTCCAAGCGTCGGACTGAACCAGAGATAAGCGATGAACGCGAGCCCTACGATCGCCCCGTTGATAGTCAGGAAAAACCAGCTATCAAGATACCATTTTGCTGCCGCCAAGGGCCGCGGTGGCCACTCCCAAAGGGGTGACGTCCGGATCGGCACATCGGGTTTGTGGTTCCATTCTTGGCGACTGGTCATGTTGTCCATCCATCATCATTTAGGCCTAATACAACGCCAGGCCGATAGGCATTTTGATCTTCCATTTCAAAATGCTCTTCGTCGATTTGAGGGAAGGACCACGCAATGAGCCCAAAGTGGTTTCTCGCAATGTCGAGCGCACGGGCTTGCATAAGGCTGCGGTCTGGGCATCCGTATGGTATAACTGGGATTATAAACCCTCCGTATAGCCGCCTATACTCCGGCCGTCGGGTATAGCTCCCCTTTGGCGACAAGGATTGGATTTGCCCTTTAGCTTCCGCTACTTTGGCGATGTTCTCTTTTGTCAAGTTAGGGCCGCTAGATCCATTTACGTTGACCCACAGTTGCTTGACCTCGACAAAGAAACCTTTTTGCGTATTGGCAAGATAAGCATCAACGCGGCCATTGCCGACGACGCCTTCTTGTGATGTGCGTTCGACATATACCTCTGCTGCGCCGGACCAATTTTTCGTTTGATAGGCCGCAGCAATAAGGAGGGAAGTATTCGCCATTTCGGAGTGATCGAATGCGCCTTCGAATTCTTGTTCTGCAAATCGAGATTGCAAATTCGCCCATTTTTTCAAAACCGGTAACAACGGATGATCAGGTCCGCGCTTCAATGATATGCTACCTTTTGGTGCGTCAAAGGCCTGTTTAGCGGTCATATGTTGATCCTTCATCGTTGAGGATCGCCTTCAGTTCAGCCAAGTGGCGTTCGTCTTGTTCTGGGTAATCAGCGAGTTCTTGGCTGGTCTTTGTCGCGATGTCGTGTGGGATGATGCGCAAGGGCTGTCCGGTTTGCAGCGCACGGATGTAAGTTTCGCAGGCCCGTTCGAAATAATAGAGCCTGTTAAAGGTCTCGGCCACAGTTTTACCAATAATCATGATGCCGTGGTTGCCCATGACCATCACCTTGTCTTTTGGGTCGGCCAGCAGGGTGGCACAACGCGCGCCTTCTTGCTCGAACGCCAAACCGCCGTAGTTTTCGTCTACGACGTGGCGGCCATAAAACGTGCAGGCGTTTTGATCGATAGGCGGTAGGTGGCTGTCGGCCAGTGATGCCAGAACCGTCGCGTGGACCGAATGCACATGCATGCAGCAGCGCGCATGTGGCACGCCGCGATGTATGCCGCCGTGCAGCCCCCATGCAGTCGGGTCCGGCGCATCCGGCCCCGTCAGCGTGTCGGGATCATTGGCATCAACAATAATCATGTCGCTGGCCTTGATCCGGCTAAAGTGGACTTGGTTGGGGTTCATGAGGAACTTGGTGCCGTCGTCATTGATCGACAGGCTAAAATGATTGGCGACGCCTTCATGCATTTCCAGCCGCGCGGTCCAGCGGAATGCCGCAGCCAGATCGACGCGTTCTTGCCAGAATTCCATGTTGTCGCGCATCATATTCTCCCTGCTTGGTGTCGCAACAGTTGCAGTGGTGTGGACCGCGATCAAGCCTGAATGCGACATCCGGACTTGAACGTGCGGTGCAATTGTCCGATGACTTGGGGTGAACAGCCAAGGAGCCGGATTATGGAACAGCCAATTTGCCTTGTGGGGATCGGCAAGATTGCCGTCGACCAGCATGTGCCAGCGATTGCGGGTAGCACCGATTGGACGCTTGCCGCCACCGTTAGTCGCGCGGGCGAAGTGGACGGCGTGCCTGCCTACACCGACTTTGATGCGATGCTGGAAGAACGTGATGATATTCGCACCATATCGCTGTGCCTGCCGCCTGTGCCGCGATATGACTATGCCAAGCGCGCGATTGCCGCAGGGCGCAATGTGATGCTCGAAAAACCACCGGGCGCCACGCTTGCTGAAGTGCAGGATTTGCAGGCGATGGCGGCCGCGCATGGTGTCACGCTTTACACCACGTGGCACAGCCGCATGGCCAAGGGCGTGACGGCGGCCAAGGCTTTTCTGGCGGATAAGGTTGTCACCGGCGGGCATATTGACTGGCGCGAAGACGTGCGGCGTTGGCATCCCGATCAGGATTGGGTGTTCGAGCCGGGTGGCATGGGTGTTTTTGATCCTGGAATTAACGCGTTGTCGATCATGACAGAGGTGTTACCCGCGCCCGTGCATGTCAAAAAAGCCGAGCTGAAGTTTCCCGAAAACAAATGGACGCCGATTGCCGCGAATGTTGATTTCAGTAACGGCCTGACGCTGGAGCTTGACTGGCTGAAAGACGGGCATCAGATTTGGGAAATGACCCTGCGTGCGGGCGACGATCTGGTGTATCTGATGGAGGGTGGAAATCGCTGTGTGATCAACGATATGGACGTCGCGGGCAGCGCGCTTGATGAATATCCTGCGCTTTATGACCGGATGGCCGGATTGGTGCGCGATGGTCAGTCAGAAGTGGATCTGGCACCTATGATCCATGTGGCGGATGCCATGACGTTAGGGCGCCGGATCACCGTCGCGCCATTTTCATTCTGAGAAAGACAAGCGCATGAATTTGATCAGGCAAGGGGGCCAGCCCCCCGCCCGTTGGGCGCCCCCCGCGGTATTTTTGGCAAGAGGAAGCGCGATCGCGTTGTTGTGTTTGTCAGCATGCGCGCGGCCGACCGTTGCTCCGTTGATGTTGCCCTTATCGGTTGATGAAGCCATTCCGTCGGATATTGATCGGTCAGAAGTAAACCGTGATCCCGACGGGTGCTATTTTTATACATTCGCGTCCGAGCTGATTGTGGTGCGTGACCGCAATGGTGATCCTATCTGCATTCCGACTTAAGGGGTCGTATTTGGGATGGTCATGCGCCTATAGCGGTGGTTGTTTGTTTCAAAAGCGGGAGACAATGCCATGGCATATTTATTGGGCGTCGATACGGGTGGCACATATACCGATGCAGTCATTTTGGACGAGGCCAGTGACCGTGTGCTGGCAAGTGCGAAAGCGTTGACGTCTCGCCCCGATTTAGCAATTGGCGTGGGTGCCGCGATTGATGCCGCGGTTGCGCAGGCAGCTGTCGATCCTGCCGATGTGGCGATGGTATCATTGTCCACGACGCTTGCCACCAATGCGCTTGTTGAGGGCCAAGGCGGACGCATTGCACTTGTGTTTATCGGGTTCGATCCGGCCGAGTTGGGGCGTGCCGGGTTAACCGATGCGTTGCGCGGTGATCCGGTCATTGCGTTGGCGGGCGGTCATTCGCATGCGGGAACAGAGATTGCACCGCTTGATCTTGACGCATTGGCAACGGCTGTGGGTGGCTTGGACGCAGGCGTCACAGGCTTTGCGATCGCAGGAAGCTTTGCGACGCGCAACGCCGCGCATGAAATTATGGCCCGCGATTTGATCCGCGATATGACGGGTAAGCCCGTGACCTGTAGTCATGAATTGTCATCCGCGCTGGGCGGGCCGAAACGTGCGCTAACAGCAGTTTTAAACGCGCGATTGATTGGGATGATTGATGGCCTGATCAGTGCCTGTGAAGGGCATTTGGGCCAAATCGGGATCAACGCGCGGCTGATGGTCGTCCGCGGCGACGGGGCATTGGTGTCAGCGGAAGTTGCCCGCGAAAAGCCGATCGAGACGATTTTGTCAGGCCCTGCCGCGTCTATTGCGGGCGCCAGTTGGTTGACGGGCGAACGCGATGCGTTGGTGTCTGACATTGGCGGAACCACCACGGATGTGTGTCTATTGCAGGGCGGACGGCCCAAAATTGACCCCTACGGGGCGCGCGTCGGTCCTTACCGCACAATGGTCGAGGCTGTGGCGATGCGGACCACGGGACTTGGCGGCGATAGCGAAGTACATGAGGTCGAGGGGCTTGGGGGCGGTTTGCGGCTTGGCCCGCGACGTTTGATGCCGATTGCGCTGGCTGCAAAGGATCATCCGGAGTTGGTACACCGTGTGCTGGACCGGTGTTTGGCCAGCGATGTGCCGCCATCCGACGGTGGGCAATTTGCGATGCCAATGTTCAAGGCGGTCCCTGAAGGTTTGGACGCGCGCGAAGCGACCGTTGCGACCAGATTGCTGGATGGACCGATACGCGTGAACGAGGCCGCCACAACCCGAATGGAAAACCCTGCGCTGATGCGTTTGGTGATGCGCGGCATGGTGATGATTGCGGGTGTTACGCCATCAGATGCCAGCCATGTTTTGGGGCGGACCGATGCGTGGGATGAGCAGGCAGCGAACAAGGCGCTGCTGTTGTTGGCACGCAGGCGCACAGGGTCTGGCGACCGCATGGCACCTGATTCTGCGACAATGGCGCAGATGGTGATTGATCAACTGACCAAGCAGACTGTTGATTGCCTATTGCAAGCGGCATTTGACGAAGACGGCTGGGATCAGCCCGAAGTTTTAGCAGCGCATCCGATGACGATGGCGGCTTTGGACCGGCACCGCGGCGTCGTGCAACTGGATTTGAAACTCGGCGTGCCGATCATTGGATTGGGCGCGTCGGCGGGGGCGTATTACGGCGCTGTTGGCGACAGGTTGAACACCCGTATGGTGCTGCCGGAACATGCTGGCGTGGCCAATGCGATTGGCGCTGTTGTCGGACAGGTTGCGATGCACGCAAGCGGATCTGTCACCAGCCCTGATGCCGGTACATTCGCAGTGCATCTACCTGACGGTATCCAGAAATTTCTAACAGCCGAAGAGGCGATGACTGCCTTGGAGAATTCCTTGCGCCATGAGGCGGCCGCCAGCGCGCGAGGTGCGGGCGTCGAGGAAATCAGGTTTACCGTCAGTCGTGACATCAACGAAGTCGATATCGAAGGGCAGCCAATGTTCATCGAGGCAGCGATCAAGGTCACAGCACAAGGCCGCCCGCGTATTGCGGATGAATAGCAGTCTGGCCTGTCAGTGAGGATGCGGCATGACCAAAGGGTCGTTTGTGTTGCCCAGTCTCACGTTTGTGTCATGATGATTGCGCGAAACTTGTTCGTGGGTCACAACGTGGCTGAAACGAAAGGGTACACATGCTGGACCGTTATGCACGCAGATTGATTGACCCGCCGCTTGATGCGGTTGGCCGTGCAATTGCCGCGCGAGGGATCGGCGCGAATGCCGTGACATTTATCGGACTTGGCTTAGGCCTGTTTTCAGCGGTTTGCATCGCGCTTTGTCTTCCGGTTTGGGCGCTTATTCCTTTGTTGCTTAGCCGCATTGCGGACGGGTTAGACGGGGCCGTCGCACGTGCATCGCGTAAGACGGATTTTGGCGGTTATCTGGATATTGCGGCAGATTTCTTGTTTTACGGGGCTATTCCGGCGGCATTTGTTTTTGCTGACCCGACAGCAAACGGCGCAGCGGGCGCATTTTTGCTGGCTGCGTTTTACTTTAATGGCACCAGTTTTCTGGGCTTCGCGATTTTGGCTGAACGGCACGGACACAAGACTGATGCGCAGGGGCAAAAGTCGCTTTATTATTCGGACGGATTGTTGGAAGGCACGGAAACAATCTTGTTCTTTGTGATCTTGTGCCTGTTCCCATCCCATTTTGCGCCACTCGCCTATGTATTTGGCGTTCTGTGCTTTGCGACGGCTATCATGCGCATTTATGGCGCCAAACAGATCTACACCGACTAAAGGACCACCATAGATGAAACATCTTGCTCTTCTTGCCGCGCTAATTGCCCCTGTGGCTGTGTTGGCCGACCCTAACCCGGCGGATTGGGATGCCGTTAAGGCAGAGGCCAAAGGCCAGACCGTGTATTGGAACGCGTGGGGTGGGTCGACGACCACGAATGATTTTCTTGCTTGGGTCGGATCGCGTGTCGCCGCGGACTACGGTGTCACGCTCGAGCATGTGAAGCTGACAAATACTGCTGATGCCGTCACACGCGTGCTGGCGGAAAAGCAGGCGGGCGAAGATGATGACGGTGCGATCGACATGATCTGGATCAACGGCGCGAATTTTGCCGCGATGAAAGAAGCAGACCTGTTGTTTGGTCCATATGCAGAGCAGTTGCCAAACTGGGCGGTCGTCGATGCTGCGGGCAAGACGGTACAAACCGATTTCACCGTGCCGACAGATGGATACGAAAGCCCGTGGGCCATGGCCCAAGTCGTGTTCGTGCATGATACCGCTGATATGCCAGAGCGTTTCGGATCAATGGCCGCCCTGCTGGAATGGGCGCAAGCCAATCCTGGCCGCTTTAGCTATCCACAGCCGCCTGATTTCTTGGGAACCACATTCCTGAAACAGGTTTTGGTTGATATCTTGCCTGATCCTTCTGTGCTTGCCGTGGAGGCCACGGATGAAAACTATGAAGAGGTCACTGCGCCGCTTTGGGCCTATCTTGATGCGTTGACGCCAAACCTGTGGCGCGAGGGCAAGGCGTATCCGGCGACGGGCACTGCTATGTTTCCGCTGATCGCGGATGACGAGCTGGACTTGTCGATTTCGTTCAGCCCCGGTGCTGCGTCAACGGCGATTGCCAATTTTGAACTGCCAGAAACTGTGCGCACATTTGTGTTGGACAAGGGTACCATCGGGAATGCGTCATTTGTGACGATCCCGTATAATTCGGGATCCAAGGCCGGCGCGATGGTTGTCGCCAACTTCCTGATGTCACCAGAGGCACAGGCCCGCGCCCAAGATCCTGCGATCCTTGGTTACGGTACCGTGTTGGACATGAACGCGATTACAGCCGAAGAGCGCGCGGTATTCGATGCGCTTGAACTGGGTGTTGCGACGCTGACACCAGCCGAGCTTGGCACCGTTCAGGCAGAACCGCACCCAAGCTGGGCCACGCGTTTGGCGGATGATTGGACGGACCGTTACGGTGTCGCACAGTAAGCAAAATATTCATGGCGGACGCCGCGCGTGAAATCGCGGCGCCTTTTGCCTGTGTTGCCGTTGCTGACATTGTTGGCAATGCTTGGCCCTGTGATCGCAGGGCTATACGGGACCGTGCTTCCAGCGTTTGGGCATTTGCCCGCCGCGGGGTTGACTGGCCCGACGTTATCCCCGTTTTTTGACCTGTTCGACTGGGCCGGATTGCCGCGTGCGATCATGCTGTCGGTCGGCGTCGGTGTCGGCGCAACCGCGATCGCATTGACGATCGTCGCATTGCTGACGGCGGGATGGTCTGGGACGCCTGCGTTCCGGTTTTTGGAACGGCTGTTGTCACCGCTATTGTCTGTGCCCCATGCGGCGGCGGCCTTTGGCCTCGCGTTTTTGATTACGCCGTCCGGCTGGATTTCGCGGGCATTGTCACCTGCGATGACTGGCTGGGACAGGCCGCCGGATTTGTTGATCGTCCAAGACCCGTGGGGCCTGACAATGATGACCGGATTGGTGATCAAAGAGGTGCCGTTCTTGTTGCTCATCACACTGGCTGCATTGGGGCAGGCCGATACGCGGCGCAGTGCGGCAGTGGCCCAAGCGCTTGGCTATGGCCGCCTGACAGGGTGGCTTAAGACCGTGTTCCCCCGCGTCTATGCGCAGATCAGATTGCCGGTCTACGTTGTGCTGGCTTATTCGATGTCTGTGGTGGATGTGGCCGTGATCTTGGGCCCCAATACACCTGCAAGCCTGTCGGTCCATATCGTGAAACTGATGTCTGATCCTGATATCGCTATGCGCCTGCAAGGGGCTGCCGCAGCCTTGGTGCAACTCGGGCTTGTGATCGGTGCGCTCGTGTTCTGGCGGATTGGCGAAGGCGTTGTTGCCAGACTGGGGCAGCGTTGGATCATGGGCGGTGGTCGCGGAAAAATAGACCCTATTATGTGTATTTTGGCACTAACGGCTGGCGGCATCTGTGCGTTTGCGGTGCTGGCGGGGATTGTCGTGCTTGGCGTTTGGTCGTTTGCAGGGTTCTGGTCGTTTCCTGATTTTCTGCCAGAGCAATTCATCCTTAGGAACTGGATGCGGCACGGATCCGGGACATTGGCCGCCTTGGGCGAAACCGCGTTGATCGCGGGTTGTGTGACCCTCATGGCGCTTGTTCTGACAATCGGCTGTCTCGAGGCAGAGTACCGTTATGGGCTTAGTATTTCGGCGCGCGGGATGTGGATGTTGTATCTGCCATTGCTGATCCCGCAGACTGCGTTCTTGCCGGGGCTGCAAACCCTGATGTTGAACATCGGTGCGGATGTTGGACGGTTTCCCGTCATGTTGGCGCATTTGGTGTTTGTGCTGCCATATGTATTTCTGTCGCTGGCTGACCCGTTTCGGGCGTGGGACGTGCGAATGGGGACGATTGCGAACGCGCTGGGCGCGCGGCCTGATCGGGTGCTGTGGCGTGTCCGGCTGCCGATGCTGCTGCGACCAATTTTGACGGCAGCTGCTGTTGGCTTGTCGGTGTCCGTGGGGCAATACCTTGCCACGCTTCTGATCGGCGGCGGGCGTGTTGCGACCCTCACAACCGAGGCCGTGGCGCTGGCGTCTGGCGGGGACAGGCGTGCCATTGGCGTTTACGGAATTATGCAAACGGGCGCTGCGTTGATCCCGTTTACGCTGGCCCTTGTTGTGCCTGCGATTGTATGGCGCAATAGAAAAGGGCTGCGGCATGAATAAGGGTCTAACACTGCGCGATGTGGTCATCACCAAAGGCGGAGCACCGCTTTTGCGGGTCTCGCACGAGGTTGCAGCAGGCGAAGTTTTGTCGATCATGGGGCCGTCGGGCGTGGGCAAATCCACGTTGTTGGCGTTTATCACAGGCACGCTTGCACCTGATTTTTCCGCGACCGGATCGGTATGGCTGGACGGCGTCGACATCACGCACGCACCAGCGCACCAGCGCCGCGTCGGGATTTTGTTCCAGGATGATCTGTTGTTCCCGCATTTGTCCGTTGGTGCAAACCTTGCCTTTGGCCTGCGCGCTGGCGGCACAAAATCGGACCGTCAGGCCAAGATTGACGCCGCCCTGACCGAGGTCGGTCTGGAGGGTTTTGCAGGTCGCGATCCGGCAACTCTTTCTGGTGGCCAAAAGGCGCGTGTTGCCTTGATGCGGATGCTTTTGTCAGAGCCGTGTGGCCTGCTGTTGGACGAGCCGTTTTCGCGGCTTGATACAGCATTGCGCGCGCAAGTCCGCGCGCTTGTGTTTGCGCGGGCCAAGGCACGCGGACTGCCGGTGCTGATGGTGACCCATGATGCAGAAGACGCTGAAGCCGCAGGCGGTGACATCGTGACATTGACGCCATCGCCTTAGCGCTTGCAACATATACGAATGGCCCTATTCATGTATCCAAAGCGATTTGGAGAGGCTGAAATGACCATAAATGCGATCGTGTGGGGCGAGAACGTCCATGAGAAATCCAGCAAGGTCGTGGCTGACCTGTATCCGGACGGCATGCATGGCGCGATAGCGGCCACATTGAATGCAGCGGGCGGGATCAAGGCCACAACGGCCACGTTGCAAGAACCGGAACATGGCCTGACCGACGCGCGGCTGGCTGATGCGGATGTCTTGTTGTGGTGGGGGCACGCGGCGCATGGCGATGTGTCGGATGCCGTGGTGGAACGTGTTGCGGATCACGTGAATGCAGGCATGGGATTGATCCTGCTGCATTCCGCGCATTTCGCCAAAATTTTCAAACGCCTGATGGGCACGCCATGTAACCTGACGTGGCGTGAAGCAGGTGAGCGTGAACGCCTTTGGGTGACATCGCGCAACCACCCGATTGCTGCTGGATTGCCTGATCATTTCGAGCTCGAGAATGAAGAAATGTACGGGGAGCCTTTTGGCGTGCCAGAGCCGCTCGAGACGGTGTTCATCAGTTGGTTTCAGGGTGGCGAGGTGTTCCGGTCCGGCCTGACGTATAAACGCGGCGCGGGAAATGTATTCTACTTTCGTCCTGGCCACGAAACCTATCCGACTTATCACGACGCAAATGTGCAACGGGTTTTGGTCAATGCTGTGCGATGGGCGCATAATCCGGCGCCCCGTGTGAATGGCGTGAATGACGCGCCAAATGTGCCAGTTGAGGCCGCGTTGGAGCCGATTGTGGAGCGTGGGCCACGGCTTCATCAAGACGGTGAAGAGGGTTTCAAATGATCCGCGTTTTGATCGTCGGCACGGGCGGCATGGCGCATGACCACGCCGAGGCTTATGCCGCAATGGACGACGTGCAGGTCGTTGCCGGTGTCGATACCGACCCTGACCGTCTGGCTGCATTTTGCAACACGCACGGGATTGCCGACGGCTTTAGCTCGGTCGGTGATGCGATTGCTTGGGGCGCGTTTGATGCAGTATCGAACGTGACGCCGGATGCTGTGCATCATGGGACGACCTTGCCGCTGCTTGCTGCGGGTAAACATGTGTTGTGCGAAAAACCGCTAGCTGCGAATGCGGCTGATGCGGCGCAAATGACCCAAGCGGCCAAGGCTGCGGGTGTGGTCAATATGGTGAACCTGAGCTACCGCAATGTGCCTGCGCTGATTGCGGCAGCCCAGCTTGTGGCTGATGGCGCTATCGGTGAGGTTCGTCATTTCGAGGCGGCATATTTGCAAAGCTGGCTGACCCAGCCTGCATGGGGTGATTGGCAGTCCGAGGGCCAGTGGCTTTGGCGGCTATCCACGCAACACGGATCAATGGGTGTGCTTGGCGATATTGGCGTGCATATTCTGGACTACGCCACGTTTGTGGCGGACGCTGATGCGGCGTCGGTTTCGTGCCGACTGACGACATTTGACAAGGCCGAGGGCAATCAAATCGGGGAATACCCGCTAGATGCCAATGACAGCATGAACATGCATTTGCGGCTGGCGAACGGGGCCGTTGGCGTGATCCACGCGAGCCGTTTTGCGAGCGGGCATCTGAACGATTTGAGCCTGCGGATTTACGGAACCAAAGGCGGGCTTGACGTCCGGTTCGAGAATTCCAAAAGCAGCCTGCGGGCCTGTTTAGGGTCTCATCTTGAAGATGCACAATGGGTCGATGTGCCGACACCCGATGTGCCTACGAACTATGTGCGGTTTATTGATGCGGTGCGCGCGGGCACGCAGGTGCTGCCTGATTTTGCGCGGGGTGCGGCCCTACAAAAGGTTCTTGATCTGGCGGTTGCATCGGATGCCGACGGGTCGCGCGATCACGCGGTCTGACGCCTTGCGCGTTTGGTCAAAGCGGTTCAATCTGATCGTCAGATCAAAAGGACCTGTTTTATGCTCCAGCCACCAGCAATCTTCTTTCATCCCGATGCGGTTGAAAGCGCGGGCAAAGACATCGTCGGGCGCAGGTCCGCAGGGCAATCATTCCTAAAGGGATATCTGGCATATGCGGGTGGTGACACGATAGCTGCCGTGACACAGACCAAAGCCGGGGCGACAGCATTCGAAGATGCGGTGCGCGCCATGGGCGACAAGCGTCCATTGAATGTTCAAACCTTGCGAGGGCAAGGCGGATTTGCCGATGCAGGTGCCGTGTTTTTTCCGGGTCCGGGATATATTGATGCGGCGTGGCGCAGGCAGCGGTTTGATCCCGCTGCGGTGTCGCTGATCGGGATTACGCATACGGTTTCCACCCGCCGCGTGATTGAATCGATACACACATTGATGGCCGAACCGGTAGAGCCATGGGATGCGATCATTTGCACATCGCGCGCGGTGCAATCTGTGGTGCAACAGCAGATGGACCTAGAGGCGGAATATTTTCGTGCGCGGTTTGGTGCGTCCCGCGTGCCGATGCCGCAACTGCCGCTCATCCCGCTGGGTATTCATGCCGATGATTTCAGCCGCACCGATCAGGCGCGCGTTGCGATGCGCACGCGGTTTGCGGCCCCTGACGATGCTATTGTGGTCATGACGATGGGGCGGTTTACCTCGGTCGAAAAGGCGAACCCTGCACCGATGTTTATCGCGCTGGAGCAGGCGGCCCGCGCCACGGGGCGCCCCATTCATCTATGGATGGTTGGCTGGTCGAGCAGAGATCAGGAAGAAGACTTGCACCTTGCGGGGGCTGCGATGCTTTGCCCGTCTGTCAAGACGCAGTTGATCGACGGGCGTGATGCAGACGTGCGGCGCGATATTTGGTCAGGGGCCGATATCTTCACCTTACCTGTGGATAATATCCAAGAGACATTTGGGCTTGTCCCTGTGGAGGCGATGGCTGCTGGATTGCCCGTTGTGATGCCTGATTGGAACGGATTTCGCGACACGGTGGTGCATGGCGAAACCGGATACCTGATACCGACTGCGATGCCGCAAGCAGGGGCTGGCGCGATTGTGGCGCAGCGGTTTGCGGATGGGACGGACGATTACTTGCGGTATTTGTCGATTGTGCAGCAGCAAACGGCGATTGATATTCCGGCCTACCGTGATGCGTTCGTGGCGTTGGTAAATAATGCGGACAAGCGTCGCACGATGGGCGAGGCAGGCCGACGCCATGTGCAAGCAACCTTTGACTGGCGTGCCGTGATGCCGCAATACCTTGCGCTTGGCCAAGAGCTCGCGCAGATGCGCCAAGCGGCCCTGCCCACCACGCCGCGTATATCAAGCGCTGCGATCAGCCCCATCGAGGTTGATCCGTTCACGCTTTACCAGACCTACCCGACGGCCCACCCTACGCCCGCAACGGTGGTCGTGCATGTCAGCTTGCTTGATCATGACGGGCTAGCTGCGCTGGACGGCGTGAACGGACGCGCGCTTTATAAGCGCAAGGTTGTACCGGACGCGTCGATTTTGAAGATCAGCGCGGCCATGGCCATCCTGAATGACGCCCCTGTGTCACAGATCGCAAAAGAAGTGGGTCTGGGCCACGATGTTGTCATCGCGGCGCTGCTATTTTTGGCAAAATACGATTATGTTGCTTTGACACGATTGCAGCCAAATTAACGCCGTATTTGCAGGCTATGTAGATCACGAGGCGCAGGCTGCCCCCAATGACCCCGATACACGGGGCAGCGTTGAAAAGGATAATAGATGCAACTTTCGGTGCATTTTGAAAATACGCAGGATACAAGCCGCAAAAGCGGACCTGTGACGGTTGGCTGGTTTTTGAACCAGCAAAAGGCAGGCATCGTGTATTACCCGCCAGAGCGTGTCCGCTCGGCCGAGATGAACAAGACACACGCAAAATCCGCGTCACGCTGTCCTGCCGTCATCAACATGGAAAGCCGCTATTTTATGGTGCGCTGCCCGTTTGATTTGAACCTCGAATTTATCCGCGACAAAGATGGTCGCCCCGCGATGCGCAATTTGAATGGCGACAAATCGGGCATCCGTGGCAACAAGCTGCGCGAAAAGCTGCATATCGCTGCTGAACACGAATGGCGCTATCCTGATGTGCCGACGCTGCAATTGCAGTTGCCCTATGTGTTTATCGCGGACGAGCCTGTTTACATGAGCCAAGTCGCGCCGTTCATGCATCACACGAAAAACCCTTTGCCCGGCACGATCTTTGGCGGACGGTTCCCGATCAATGTTTGGCCGCGCCCGCTGATGTGGGCGTTTGAATGGCATGACACGGACAAGCCGCTGAAAATCAATCGCGGCGACCCGCTGTTTTACGCAACCTTCGAGACAACGCCGCAGGATCGCAGCGTGGTCTGCACAGAGGTTGAAGTGACCCAAGAGCTTGATGACTACATGGAGTTGATTTCGGGCGCCGTAAACTATGTGAACCAGACGTTTTCATTGTTCGAGGCCGCAGAAGCGCGCCGCCCCGAGACATTGTTGAAACCTGTGAAGCGGCGCAAAACGACGGATGGCTGAGACGGTTCAAGATTTACGCAAACGCGCGGCCAAACTGCATCAAGAAGGTAGGCTTGATGAGGCGCAATTGCTTTATGCGGTATATCTTAAGCATGTACCGCAAGATGCGAGCATCTGGTCCAACCTTGGTGTTTTACATCGCAAGGCCGGGCGTCACGAACAGGCGTTACGTGCACAAAAACGGGCCGTCAGCTTAGCCCCCGAAGAAACCGGATTTCGCAATAACCTCGCCAATATTATGTCTGACCTTGGTCAGTACGAGGCATCAATTACACACCGCGAATGGGTGTTGGAACGCGAGCCAGATAATCTGAACCAGATTGCGATGGTTGGTCGGTGTTTGCGTGGCATGGGTGATTATGCGGGTGCGATCGCCTATCTGACGCCGCATATTGCGAACCAT